>LFIK01000779.1_pt1 | contig 24292 bp, 20 predicted proteins | sample 643401 | NCBI WGS metagenome assembly LFIK01 (sample SAMN03777447, study PRJNA286221) | soda lake metagenome | biome: soda lake; feature: Kulunda steppe; material: water; isolation source: sample T5-Br brine of Lake Tanatar-5 | place: Russia: Kulunda steppe | collected 2010-07
CAGGCACTCCACACTCGTACACCAGCGGTGCTCGGCCGCACCATAACAGGCACTCCACACTCGTACACCAGCGGTGCTCGGCCGCACCATAACAGGCACTCCACACTCATACACCAGCGGTGCTCAGCCGCACCAAAACAGACACTCGAGGCCAACATTTGCAACATGTGAAGCGTGCATGCGCACAGCGCACAGCGCACGCGCCTGATGCCGACAGGCAGCCCGCTCAAGCCCACCTCTACGTGCAGCAGCTGGCTGCTTAAGGTGAGGGCCCGCTCTGCATGCGCACACGCGCACAGGCCGCTCACCTGCGCACTGGTGCTCAAGCTGGGGAGCCGCGGCACGGTGGCGCTCCTGGCGTCGGCTGCAGCAGCGGGGGCGCCTGCCAGGGCCCCATGCCAGGTGGGATGGTCCTTTTGCTTCGGGGAGGTGGGGCGTGGACCAAACTTGGCCTGCAGCTGGGGCGCGGCAGTGGGGTTGGGCGGGTGCTGGGGGTGGAGGTGGGGGGTCTGCAGCGGGTCCTGCGTGAGGAAGAAGGTGGTGGTGGTGTTGGAGGCAGCTGCCTGGCGCTCCGCCGCGACTTGCCGCGAGGCAGGGGGGAGCGCAGGCACCCTGCGCGCCAACTGCGGCGGTGCGGGCTGTGTGTGTGTGTGGAGCTCCTGGGGAGGGCCAGGCGGCGTCGGCGGCCGTGCCCCAGCGGCATGCACAGCAGCAGGCGGAGTGGTTTGCAGGCCACCGCCCCAAGATGGCCCCCCACACGCCACTGCTTGCGGACTGAGGTGCTGCTGGGGCCCCGGGGCGCCCTTACTAGCCTTGCGCAGCCCCTGCTCCTCCCAATACTGGCCCTGCCCCAGCTGCTGCTGCTGCTGCTGCTGCTGGTGGGCACGCTCCTGCTCGTACCGCTGGCCCTGAGCCTTGCTGAAGGGCAGCGGCAGCCCCGTGCGTGGGTCCTTGTGAGGGCACAGGTCCAGGGCCGTGATGACCTGGCGCGCGTGCAGCACGTCCAAGGGGACCGGGCTGGCGCAGAGGCGCGCCCCTGTCTCATGTGCAGGGCCCTTGGCGGCAGTGGGGAGGGGCCGGCTGGGGCTGTGGGCGGGCTTGCCGGGCACAGCTGCGGGCATGCACGTGAGCGTGTGCATGTGTTTCTGCAGGTGGTATGGGGTGCCAGTATGTGTGTCCCATGCATGCACTCAATTCAACGTGCCGTTGTTTTCAATGCCACCGCTCTGCTGCCTCAGAAATGTGTGTGTGTGCGTGCAGGAGTACGGACGCAACAGGGGGTTCCTGGCTGTCCATGAACCAAAGATATTCTCCCCTGCCTGTACATAGACCTGCTTTTAGTTCACTGAATAATCATGGGGACTGCAGATGGCTGCTGAGGTGTTTGTCTTGCGCGGGCGCTGAGCTAGATGGGATTCATTTCCTTGGTTGCCAATCTGCACCAGTTATCTATGGCAGTGACCTACATTTGCTTCTCATAGAAGATGGCCACATTCAAGCACCATAAAGTGGCATCCATAAATCACACCCAAGGATGAGTGCTGATTCAAGGGGACCTTCTGTAAGGGTCAATAGTGAATGTGCTGACACCTAAGGGACCTAAGACAACCACTTCAGCTCCATCCAAAGCTGAAATTCATTGCTGGGGCGCCTGACATTGCTGACAATCATGGTTGAATTGCTGTTACATTGCTGCTACATTGGTGACAGCGGTGGGTGCATCGGAGCTGCCCTTACACACAAGCACACACACAGCCAGACCCTGGTCAGTGCCAGATCTGTGTGTACCCATTCTGTGCTGAGTTTGCATACCCACCTACACTTGTGTCCATAAATGAGCCTGCTCCGTACACAGGGGCCCCTGGGGGCTTGTGTGACTTGGAGGCTGGCATCGAGGGGGGGCCAGGAGGCGGCAGCACGCCCAGGCCGGCATGGATTGAGGTCAGCAGCACGTCACCGACCTGCGTCCATGGATGCGGGTCACAAGCACGTCAAAGGTCGGGATCAGCAGATCCATGCCTGTGGATTTCAGCCACCATCAAACGATGGGCCTTGTGAGCACCTTACTGCTTGACTTGTACCTGTGAGAGCTCCTCTTTTTGCAGCCAGCCTTAAGCTGGGTTGGCTGCAACAAAGGAGCAATGCCTGCGGCAGCTGACTGCAGCAGGAGACCTGCTTGCGGCAGCTGGCTGCAACAGGAGCACCAAGCAGGTAGTGGAGCCTGAGGGCGCCTCGTCTCACCTTGTAGTGGTACCCGCCGTACGAAGGCTGGGCCCGCGCGGCATTGATGCGCTGCAGGCCTTGTTGCTTGCCGGCAGAGTACTGGCTCATGAACACTTGGGCCTCCTCCAGGAGCTGCGAGGACAGAGGAGTGCAAAAGGGTCAAGGCCAGGTTTAGGGTCGAGGGTTTGGCCGTAGTCCTGAAGGGCGTTTTGAGCGTTGGACCGTCCCCTCCAGGAGCTGACAGGACAAAGGAGGGCAAGAGGCCTGGGGCGGCGCGCAGGGCATGCCCGCTGTGGCAGGGAGGGGCACTGCCTGGTTTGTGAGATCAAGGCGTGCTGCATGTGGGCCGTGTGTGAAATGATGCATGAACACATACCCCTGCCTCATGGGGAGCAGAACTTTGTCGACAGGAAGGTGGCCAATCTGAGCAACACACATGCACACACGCACACAAACACACGGGAGTCGCGAGTGAAGAGCATGAGGTTGCGCGCGCTACAGGCTAGACTGATTGCACACCAAACCACAAGCAGGATAAGCAAGATCTGAACTTGGCATTTTTCATGCAGCAGTCTATTTGGACGACTAGCTTTGCATGAGCCAGCCCAAATTTACGCAAGTGCACTGATCAATCCACAGACACACAACTCAAGCCACTTTGCAGCCATGCGCACACACTTGCGACCACACCACACGCAAGAAATGGATCACATCCACAAACGCAACAAAGACCATGCAAGACCTCAGCCTGCATGACCATGATGGAGCACAGAGGCACATGCAGGACATGGAGTGTACGCAGATTGTTCATGCACGCCCACCTTTACCGTCAGCGGGGGCAAGGTGTCGTAGTCAGCGCGCGTCAGGCAGTACAGCTTCATGTCTGTCACGGCCTCCACATAGGTGCCAGGGGGCAGGTACATCGGGCCAAACACATCCATGGCTTGAAGAAGGCACACCGTGTCCATGTCATACAGGCCGCTGCTGGTGGTGGATCTGCACATGCAGCGTGCAGGCACACCGTGTGTTCATAGCGCACAGGCCGCTTGTCGTAGGCACACCGCGTCCATGTCGTACAGCTGCTGGTGGCAGGCCTGCACATGCAGCGTGCAGGTAGCTGCCTGCTGCAGCACAAGGGGCAGACGGTGCCAGCAGGTCGGCAAGGGCAGCATGCCACAGGCGCTGTCCTCCTGCGAGCCACAAATTGCTGCGGTGGCAGGCCAGCACAGGCCGCATGCAGCAGGCACAGCAAAAGCCCTCCTAAAGCATAAGCCTGAGGCTTGAGGGAATCTTGTACGCCCACTAACAACTAGCAATCTTTGCCGCCTGAGGCAAGCACGGCACGTTTTGAACCCCTAGTGACAGGCACGCGTTATGCACCGCGAGTGACCCCCACCCGCGGCAAGGAACGTGCCATGAGCCGCGAGTGACTCCCACCCGCGACAAGGCACGCGTTATGAGCCGCGAGTGACCCCCAACCTCGATGAGGCACGTGTCACGAGCCGCAAGTGACCTTCCCCTGTGATAAGGCACATGTTATGCACCGCAAGTACCCCCACCTGCCAAAAGGCATACGTTATGAGCCGCGAGGGACCCCACACCCTCGACCCCACACCCTCGACAAGGCACGCGTTATAAGCAGCGGGTGACCTACCCCCCCTCCCCGCGTTATGCACCCTGAGTGACAGGCACACACACATGGCACCAGTTTGCCTGCTCGGACGTGCGCACGGGCACGCAGTTAGATGCGCTCAAGGGCAAGCTAGTAAACATGCCCTTGCACCTTTGTGTGCCCATATGCACATGTGTGGCCCCACGCACCTTAGTGCCCAAAATACCTGTGGTGATGGATGCAGCAGCACGCGTGATGCTGGAGCACACATGATGCTGCAAAGCATATGACGCCATCGTGCACGCGATGTGCTGCAGCACGCACGCATGCTTCCCCTCAGGCGGCCCCACCTGAGGTGCTTGTTCGAGGCACCGACTGGAGGGCTGCTGCAGCCTGGCCCGCTGCCCTGGCCCCTGCGCACGGCGGCACAGCCCTCTGCCAGCAAAAACACAATCGCGTGCTGTGCCAAGCTGTTGTGCGCGCTGGCCGGACGCGCAGGACCAGGAGCGGGGGCTGCGAGGGCCGAGGCGGCCCGCGTAAGTAGGACCCCTGAGGCAGATAGTGGGTGGGTGCGCAGGAGAGTGTGAGTCGTGGCACGGGCGTGCTCTGAGTGCGCTAGTGCGAGCACAGGTGTGTGTTTTGGGGGGGGGGATGTTGCGCAGGATAGTGTGAGCTGCTGCATGGGCATGCCTATGGCCCGTGGCAGCATGGGTACGCTCCATGCCTGTTGAGCCCTGAACGGTTTGGAACCCTGCTGAGAAGAAGGAGTATAGGACGTGGACAGGGAGGGGAGCCTCTATCAATCATGTCCTCTTATGGTGCATGTGCTGTGATCCTGATGATGCGGTTCATGCTTTCATGCAATGGACACGTCAAGTCTGCCTTGATGCCCTCCATTCAAATGCGTCTCTTTCACACACACACACACACACATACACACACACACGTACACACACACGCGGGTGCACACAGACAGTTTCTCTTAACCTATTGCAACCCCCAATATTTTTCATTTAGGAAGCATGTAATGGTCCAGCAGATCAAGCTTTCATTAGCTGTCAAGCTTGCCTGGACTCAAAGTGGCCAACAAGGAAGGGCAGCGCAACACAAGTTCAAAATTTGACATTCAGCAAGCGCACCTGCAGGACAGTGCACCAACTGCAGTGCATCTGCCAGTGTGTCCAGGTCGCCCAGGCTCACACCGGCAAACAAGGGATGCATCCTCAGGTATGACAGCTGATCCTGCAAGAAATTGTGGGGAAGACCTCGTGCCTTGTGAGGTACTCGTGGCTGAGAGGTCCAAAGTTAAACATGGCAAGAACAATGGAACTTGACAGCAAGCGAGAACAAAAGCCACAGCTTGTTCTCCTCCTGCTTCACATTCCCGCAAACAAGCTTACCAACTTGTTGGCTGCATGAAGGGACCAAGAAGTGGAGACTTGCCTACATTGTGAGCCCTTGAAAGTTTTGTTTGGAAATTGGAATCATCTTTCAAGCCATTTATCAGAATTTGGAAGCGCACATTTTTGGTAGCGCACATCAATGCAGGAATACTTCAAGACCAGAGGCATAAGAAATCCATGGCAGCAATTGCAATCACTAATTTGCTTATTTCAGATCCAAAACTTATGGCAGAAGCATTCAAAATAATGCTCTGCTCTTCTCTCCTCTGTCACATTGAAGGAGTTAAGGGTAACACAAAGCAAGGTGGAACCTGCCACCAAGAAGCATTTGGGAAGGATGCAGTGTGAAAGAAGTCATCTCTTCTCCAGCAATTTTTTCACACTTCTGAGAGGCAAACTACCATTTGAGATTATACTGACTGCACTGTTGCTTCTGTTTCTGGGCCCATACCTCCTGTACCTGCTGCTGCTTAAGCATGCAAGCACAAACCCGCAGAAGCAGACTGGGGCGCAGATAAGCAAGACACACAACCTTCTGGTGGGCCTCATTTTCACGCCGGCTCTCGGCACCGCCTCCCCATGTGCCCACCTGCTGCCGGAGGCCCAGGACTTCCTTGAGCCCTCGAGAAAAGTCTTCATACTTGAGTGACAGCAGCACAGCACCCCGGCTGGCGACAACCACGTCCGCATGTGACATGGGATTATTCCCCTACGTACAGAAGATTGGCAGACGCAGCATTTCATTACGGCTTTCCAGCATCAAGAGGGCCCTTCAGGGGTCGGCAACTACTGCAAACTAATTGCGGTCTATGGCGGCATGCAGGCATGTCTGCCGGTTGCCGAACTTGGGAAGCAAGAATTCTCACACACGTGAGCAAGCTTGTTGTTGAAAATGGCAGCGCAAGCAGTATTCACCAGGATCAGCGGCAAATCCCTGCCAATTCAATCTTTTTACATGAACATACGTGTACGCATGCACACATATGTGCACAAGCATATACATATACTCGAAAGCTTTTGCTCAGACACAAATGCTAGAACCCATACACATAGCACCCCTACATAAGGATAGGTAAATACGGTGTTATCGAAATGCCAAGGAGGCTCTATAGAGGCTCAAATAGGCTCTGCAGAGGCTCTACAGAGCCTCAATGAGGGTCTGCCAAACCCTATTTACCCATCCCTACCCTTACTTATAGCACCTGCCTTGTGGTACAAAGGAACAACAGAGAATTTGAGGGATACACAACCAAGGCCAGCACAATGGCTCCCAGCCATCTGTGAGGTGCAATCTGTGAGAGATCAGCAGGGCACCATCCCCACATGCACTGCCGAGCACCATCTGAAACATACCAACAGGGCGGCCTCTCCACATGCATCGCCGCGCTTCAGAATGGCTGCCACGGCGCGGCCTGCCCCATCCCAAGCCCTTTGTTTGTGTGCGCTGGAACCATTGTCGTCCGGCACAAGCACCGAGAGCTGCAAAGCAAGGGAGCAACAAGCAGCGAGCACACCTGCGCCTGTACAGTGCTGACCGCTGCATGTCCGGAGGCCGTAATCCGCCCATGAATCATGGGCAACATGCAGTTTGCACAAGCAGCACCAATGAATAATGGGCAACATGCAGTTCGCACGAGCTGCACCAATCTTGAACCTGTCAAAACTTACAAGCCCTGACCTTACAAAAGTGACAATTGGGTCAATCAATTGAAGGTACACCACAAAAGCTGTGATAATGATGATGATGATGATGATGATGGTGGTGATGATGATGATGATGGTGGTGGTGGTGGTAGTTGTAATGATGATGGGAAGGTAAAGGAGGAGGAGGAGGAGGAGGAGGATGATTGAGCTGGCGATGATGATGTCGAGGTTTATGATGGTTGTGCTTTTAAGCTGGTGAAGTGCTGAATGGAGCGTCATGCAAGGCTCTCTCTAAGTCCCACGAAGCACTCTCCCAATCCAAAAAGGGTTGCGCACTAAAGAAAAACATGCACGCTCATAAGCCATAAGGGTACTGTGCAGTATATATCATACATACATGCAACATACATACATACATACATACATATATACATACATACATACATACATCATGTGCAGCACACAGCACCCACCTTCCCAGACAGCACAAACACTACCCGTGTGCAAGGTGTGCCCCTGGCCAGCACGCTCTCCTGCCTCACGAGCACCTCCGTGCTCAGCACTCGAGAGAGCGCAAGCTGGAGGTTTTCAGGCCACAGTTGAAAGAAAGGCACCAGCGCCGACACGCAGTCACAAATGAATCTGTGCAGCAGAAGTACACCCATGTGCCAGAAAACGACGGGTGAGCGCCCCAGAATGAGACGGGATGTGCCTGAGGAGAGCGCCTGTGCCAGAAGATCCTGGTGTACTCGGTGCGCTGCTCTCTGCTGCTTGATATGCCAGAAGCTTAGCACAGCCTTTGGTGTTTTTTGTCTTCTCATGGCAGATGCGTTGTGAGCCATGCACTGAATAGCTTGTTCGTCCACCCATGACAGCTCTTTCTCGCGCAGGTTGTACGCAAAGCTGGATGCTCATGAGTTGCATTGCAGCATGTTACCAGTTGAAAGGCCAGATTGCTGCTGGAAGTTGGAAAGTGACAGCTCTGCTCCCACCCCTTGGGGATAGGGTGTGCAGCGCACTGATCATGACGGCATGTTTCACAGAAATAAAGCTTTGCGCTTGCTTGCTCACTCACGCACATAGTGTACCAAGATATATGATACCATCCATCATCTCTCAAGCAATTGCATCACATCTAAATTCCAAGGAAGGTGAGCGCACACTCTCTCCGAGGATCGAAACCTGCACACTCTTCATAATCTAGGAGATCCAAACTACTCACTGGACATCTGCCTGGCTTCGTTCATGTGGCGATTGCATGCATAGAGCAGTCAGCTTCTTCTCTTCCTCTGCTGCTGCAGCACGCTCCCTGATGTCCCTCGCACTGCAAGGAGGGTGGCATACGGGCTCCTTCTAAGCTAGCTGTTTCCCCTCAGCGCTTGTATATCATTTGTTAGCAAAATACAGGAGATATTTCAGAGAGTCATGTAAGAGTGCTACGCCTAACCTGTGGAGCTTTGGACTGCATTTGGTGACAGTGCAGTTCTTCTGCTTCCAAAGCTTGTCAAGCTTCTTGCTGGGCACAGGGGATGCCCAAAGAGAGAGTGAGGAGTCCCTGAGATCCATGAGATGTCCTTGCAGTCCTTATAAGGCTGTGCCTCATCATCAGCTCTGCCAGCTATACCTTCGGTTTGACCTTGCTGTTTCGCCGTTTAAACCGCATGCTAAAATATTAAGATAAAAATAAATCATTGAAACAGGACAGGAAAACTGATTTACTATGCATAGCAGCCAGGTCCTCGGCAGGCCGTGCCAACCTGCTCACAGCTTGCCCATAAAAAGGCAGAGGTACAGGAGGAGTGTAGTGCCTGCTATACAAGATGACGCGGTACAGGCCAGTTCTATGCAAGGCAGTGACGCTTTGCACAGCCAAGCAGCAGCTGCTCTAAAAGCATGGGTTGTGCAGCACAGCCCAGAGGGCCTGCCCACACAGCTTTCTCCAAGGCCTGTTATGGACAGAGGGTGAGGCAACATGGCTAGCAAGCACATGGCTTGCTGTAACACACTCACGTGCTCAGCAAATCACCACTGAAGCAATTCGCAAATTTGTCCCTTTGGCAATTTTCCACTGCCCAAGTGGATGATCAGCATACCTTGCACTTGTTGCTTTTGAAGGGGCTATGGAATGATAACGGAGCAACCTGTGCAGCCCGGACAGGTATGGCCTGATTTGGCAACTTTAGGTAACTCACGTCACCTAGTTTGTGTGTCTGCTGAGGGTCTTGAAAGCTCACTAGTATGAGCACACCTCATGTTTGATATGGGAGCACCAGGGCGATAAAGCGCTCACTGACTCAACACGCCTGAACCCTGCTGCCTGGCAGATCAAAGTACAGCAATTGCATCATGTCACTGCAAGCTGCAACTCATGCAACACATGTGAACATTGCCTCCATATAAATCAGGATGGTTGAGCAACCATCGGTGCAGTGGCTTGCTCAGAGAAGCCTCGTGTGAGGACTCAAGCCGGAGAGCTGCATCCTAGCCCTGGGGCAGCGTGTGTTCGCATGCTCTCTAAGCGAGGGCATGGTTTTGGGCACATATATGTAAGCACACATACACATGCACACACACACCACATAAGCATGCACGCGCACGCGCATTGACGCACAAGCACCCGTTCGCGTGTGGCATACACACACATGGCCGCGCAGCCCTTGGTGCGTGTGCCTCGAAAACTCTTGATGACTGAGGACTCTGCACTGAGGCAGGACTATGGCAAGCTGGCCAAGGCGGCAGCCTTGACAGAATGGCAGGTGGGCACCTGCGTGCGCGCAAATTGCCTTTGGCTCTCAAGGTGTGAGTGCACGTATGCTACCCGCAACTCTCAAGGTTATACGTGCGGGCGCCCACATCTTCAAGCATCTTAAACATATGTGCATATCCTTGCATGCTCAATTCATGCAAAGGCCAAGCGCGTGTCCATGATTGTACTTGCCTATCCAAACACCTGTTTGTGAGCATGCTGACAAGGGAGATGCCGCTGGGCACGCCTGCACTTGGAGTAAACTTGGTTCGTCAGCATAAGGCAACAAAGCTCACGTGCTTGCCCCCGGTCTGGGTGTGACATGGATCGCTATTTTTCACATGGTGACGTTGAAGTGGTCGGCTGATGACTCACGCACTTGCGGCTGCACACTGCAGGTCCTGATCCTGCACCTGCTGTGTGAAAGGGCAAAAGGGCCTGCCAGCTTCTGGGCTCCCTACATTGACATGCTCCCCAAGCAGGTGTGTACATATCAAGATATGTGTACCTATGTGCATGTGTGTAAAAGCGCACGCTCATGCAGGCATGCTCGCTTGCACTTGTGCAAGGTTAACTACTAGGAGAATGCATGTGTTATGTGTCTGTATGACTTTGTTGATTTATGGAACAAACGCCCGATGTGTGTATGGGTGTGCAGCCAGTCCAGGCCCAAATCAACTGCATACATAAAAATTGGTTTTCCTTAGCCTAGAATTGGAAATCCATTTTAACACACGCATGTCCCCACCTTCTGCATGCGACAAGGACACGCAGCGCTGTAGTACATGCTTTTGTATACCTTGTCATCAGCGCCAATCATAGGCATGCTTGTGGTCATTCTCTAACATCATTATGCATTGTCTTCTACGTGTGCTGCGCCTCCCTCTTGGTCTGTAAAGATGTCTTAGAACCCCGCAGGTATCAGCATGCCGATGCATGTGCGCGTCGGCAGTTGTACCACCATTCTACGCCTCACGCATCATACACACTCCCCAGGATCACCACCCCCTCATGTGGACAGAGCAAGAAACATCAATGCTGCAGGGTTCGCCCCTGCTGGCGTCACTACAGATGCGCTGGCAACAGGTGCGGCGGAGTAGGAAAGGCTGGGAGTGTCTATGCATCATTTTCCCTGCATCTCTTCTTTTTGTGCCTTGGCTTCAGGCGTCCTCACGACTGTTAGCAGCTTCCCTGCTCCTGCGAATCACCCCTACCTGAGCAGTGGGCACGTGAGCAGCCCTTGCTTGCGCCTTTGCTTGAGTCCCTAAGCAAGCGAAGCATGCTTTGACGGTTGCAGGTGCTAGAAGATACAGAGGCCCTGCAGGTTGCAGGCGCCAACGACCTGCCCCTTGCCCAAGCCTATAGAGAAACTCACAAAGTGCGTGGGGCCCGCCGTGCGAGCTGCGCCGTGCTTTGCACTGAAGATCGTGCCCCTGCGCATTCTGGGCTGTACCATGCACTGGAGATTGTGCTGCAGCGCATTGTGGACCATGTCAGACGCTGAGGTGGCGCTGCTGCACATTCTGGGCTGTTGATGTGCTGGACAAGTGCAGCTAGGCCCTTTGCCACAGAGCGTGCGTGCCAACAGTGCCACCTGAGCAACAGTGCCACCTGAGCAGTGGTTGCTGTTTATACTGGAGTGCAACGCAGTGCAGTGCCCCATTATTTTATCCTTTATACATACTTTGCTGCTTGGCTTTCCCTACATTTGGAATTCTTGGCTTTAGAATTTTGAAGGTAAAAGAGCATCAAGCGCGCTTATAAAGCAGGTGACTGGTGAAACGAGTTGCATGGAATTTGTTTCACATGTGCTTCCGTGTGTGGCATGCCTGACCTTGAAACTGGTGATGTTTGCTCCCTGACTAGCGTGTTACAGCCCATTGGCTGCAGGATTATCAGTACAAAGTAAAGGCCAGCATGGCACGCCCGTAGCGCCTAAAGCAAACATTGTGGTGCAGCAGCATTGTCTTGGCCAAGCACACAAGGCAGGCCATCTGCATGCCTTGCCCCTGTGCACTGCACCCACAATGGGGGGCTACGTAGTGCAAGCACATGCATCTGTGCATCCACGCCGGGGGTGTGTATGAGAACGCATGCAGGTGCTGTTCGCTTGCTGCACTGCGTCAGTGCTCCCTGCTGTGTCTTTCATGTATCAATGAGCCTGGGTGTCCAGGTCCTGGTGCTGCCTGTGCGCCAGCCCATGCGCTGCACTAACTGCCCGCTCTTGACCCCAGGAGGACCTCATCACGCAGTCTTCTGTGACCTGGGCGGCAGCCACGCTGCTGAGCCGCGCCTTCAGCCTAGACATGACCACAGAGGACGAGATGGTTGCAGGCGGTGAGGCGCGCATGCCTGCGCACGTGCAATCACACCTGCTTTTCCTTGACATGCACGCTGGTGGATACCTGGGAGGTACTGACTTGAACTTTGGCTTGCACCTGCCTGGCTTCTCGCATCGTGTGGTAAAGCAGCTGCACCTGCTTGGATGGTGTGCATGTGCGTGAACGTGTGCACTCGCAACTAACCTGCATGTGCGCAGGATGCAGTGCTGGCAAGCAGCTCCTAGTCCAGGCTAATCCTGGGCCCAGACTTAAAATTGAAATAGATTGAAGTCAATCAGGTTTAGTCTAGCTGCTTTCATTTTCGCTCCATCTACCTTATCAAGTACACAAACAATGCTGAGCGGACCACGCACACTAACACACACACCTATGATATGTAGATCTGTCTCATTTTGGGACTTGGATGGAGCATGTGCCGGACGTCCTTGCACTCGTGCCTTGGGCGGATATGCTCTGCCATAGCAGCCTAGCAGGTAGGAAGGGGGCATGGCAGCAGCTGTGTCAAAGGACGAGCAGGAGAAGGGAGAGCTAGCAGCAGCTGTTTCAATGGATTGGCAGGAGAAAGGAGAATTGGCAGCAGCTGAATTCTAGCAGCCTGGAGAGCAAGGTCAGGGTGCACTATGGCTAGCAGGGTAAAGAGTGGAGGAGGAACTGTATTTCTTGTTGTGAGGGGGCGGTGGGGGGCGAAGTAGGAGTAAGATTGGACAGCCTTGTAGCAAGGGGCACCGGGCAATGGCTCAAACTTCCGCAGCACCGCAGGCAAGGAGAAAGGCAATACTGGGCGTATGCAGCAAAGCAAATGGTCTTGCATGCATCTTCAGCACGCTGTGATCAAGTTCCTCCATGGTGAAGATTGTCTGAGAATGAAATTCGGACAAGATTTCTTTACTTACTCATGCAAGTGAAGCAGCTCAAGTCAGCCACTATGAGTGTGGCATCTCGCTGCTGGCCAACTGCCATCTGCTATCAGTATAGCATTCCTTCCCTACTCCTACTCAACCAATTGAGGATGAGTTACCTGCCTTATTTGGTCTTTTGTGGGTGTCATAAACTTCAGTGCTGCCTACTACCTGCTTCTGTTCTTATGACAGCTCTTGTCTCCTGCACGCCTTGCTCAGATTCTATTGACAGCTTCAGTCGCTCTCCTTCAGCTTTTCGCACACGCATTTGCCCTGCCGCTCAACAGGCCCCGAGTCCTGTCTCCGGTACGACTCAAACCTGCAAAGTGCCGCGTTATCTGCGCATCAAGCCTATGAACCAGGTTTGCTTTGTTTCGTGTCACAGACTTTACCTCGCACGTCCTGTTCTGGAGGGTGTAACCTGCGTCTTAAAAGCAGTCTTCCTGCCTATTTTGCAGCTCTAAGTGCTTTAGAGCTTCGCATTTGTTGTTGCCTCCCTGATTACTCCTGTGCTTGTCGATGTGCACTAAATGAGGAATGTTCGCGTAACGGTCCCAGTGAGCATTACCCTTGTTGGTTGCTTTGATCAAGGGTTGGGTTGCCCTCAGACATGTCCAAAGCACGTGGGTGTTCATGGTGGTGTGAAAAGAATGCTGCTGCATGCTGAGTCCTCCTGCTTTGCCCTGGAAGTGCAGACGGCCAAATAGTGCTGATGACTACCCCAGTGAAGAATTTCTTTGTAAAGTGATATTAAATTGCTCATCACTTGCATTGCCAGGGGAGGTGAGAAGCAGCTGAATTGACATAAGCTTAGAGCAAAAAATGCAGAGCAGTCCAAAATTTAAAGTGAGCATTGAGCATTGTCTGGATGGCCCTTCAACCTCTGCTGTGTCACAGTTTGCGTGCTACCAAACCATGCCTGCAGGAGAGGAGGTGTTTGATTCCTATGGATGCAATCTATCTCCCAGTGACCTCCTGCTGGATTATGGGTTTGTGGATCCCCACAACACAAACCACAGGACTTTGATAGACCCCTATGAAATAGGTGTGTTGCCTTAGCAAAACCAAACAACCCTGGTACACCCATCATCAACTCACTATGGTGTGATGTCTATCAGGGACCTCAGGACCCCAGTAGACGCAGTGAGCAAGGTGCAGTGTTTCTGCAGCTCCTGCTGAGTGTCCTGCTGTGGGCCTCCGTGCCCTTTTGTGCGCGAATGTGTGATTCTGAGCTCTTGCAGAGCTCCACTCCAGGTGCAGGAATGCCTTTCCCTTGTTAGATGAAAGCCTTTAGCTTTGCGAGTGTTGGCATGTGCAATAAGACTCGTGAGAGGAAGTAATCACCTATGCCCTCTTCAATTGACACCTTGAAGCACCAGGCTCAAGCCATACTGTCATAGTACGAGCAAAGCTTTGAAGGCCTTGCAAGGGCTCAAGCTATTACCACCAAACGAGCAAAAGAGTGTGTGTTGTAGAGCTCAGAAGCCATCTCGGCTGAGCCCAGTGGGACGTCCCACCTGGTGCGCACAATGTGCTCATTGAGGTCCCACCTGGTGCGCACAATGTGCTCATTGAGGTCCCACAATGTGCTCATTGAGGTCCCACCTGGTGCGCACAATGTGCTCATTGAGGTCTTCTAGTGCCTCATTCCTGTCGTTGGCAATTGATGAGGGTTCTCTGCTGAAGAAGAGGAGAGGCTATGGGCAAGCACTGGCACAATCAGGGCTTTGTATGTGTCAGCCTTAGGAACTTGGCAAAGCTAATCTCAGTGCTACCTCCTTGCGGAGAGGGTGCAGGACTGGCCATGCTCAAAGGTGCGCCCCCCCTCATTATTATCATATCATACACAGTTGCACCACATGCATACGCAGCCCAGCCACATACCCACTGCTTTTACTGCTGCCCCCTCAGGGCTGAGCATCCTCTCAGGGTTTCGCCTGCCCTGAAATGGTGCAAAATACACTCAGCCCAGCCACACACACCCTGTTTGGGCCCCCACCCTCTCAGGTCTGAGCATCCTCTCAGGGTTTTGCCTACCCTAAATTGGTGCAAAATACACTCAGCCCAGCCACACACACCCTTTTTGCGCCCCCACCATCTCAGGGCTGAGCATCCTCTCAGGGTTAGTTTAGGCCTCAGGTAATGCATGCCTCCATGTATCCCTCTTTTTGCGTCTACATGTATGCAGCCCAACCAAGATCTGGGAGAGCCCAGGCCCTGCTGGAGGCAATGACTGCGCTGCAAGGTGGAGGGGGCATGCGTCTGGTCCTGAGTAATAATGGCCCCGATGAGTCTGTGCTGACCTGGGTGCGCGCAGCCCTTGCTTCTGACGCGGAGCTCATTCGCGCAGGTGCGTGCTCCCCTTTTGCTGGTTTGAGGTGCCCCACTGCCTTGTACGGATGTGCGCAATCCATGTCTATGTGGTGCAGGTGTCTTGCGCAAACACGTGCATGCTCCTTTGTTTTGGTCCTGCCTGACTCACATATCTTTATTGCATGCCCTGTCGCATGGCATGAGCCTGCCTTATACATGCAAGCAAGGGATGGCGCATTTTCAACTGTCCACGCATTCAAGCTTTATCAAATCATTCGCCGCATTCATAAGACCCTTCTCAAACTGGGCCCTGTGATGCACCTGTTTAGCTCCAAGAGTGGCCTTGTGTCATACCTCTAGACTTGAATTTGTGATTTAATGTGAAATCAGCGGAGGAAGGGAAGGGGAGAATTAGTTTGCGTCGATCAGTGCCTCCCCCTTCCCCCCTCCTCTCGATTGCTCACAGGCAAATGTGTGTGTCCAAATCATTCTACATTTTTCAAATTTAACCGAATCATTTACGCATTGTAAGTTGAAATAGGGAAATCCTCCATCCCTAATGCAAGCTCAAATAAAATGGGCAGGCCCTCTGTGCTGGAGCTACTGCTTGTCTGCTCAAAGTGGGCCGACTCTTCTGCCCACGTGCTTGCTATCTTGGTAATGATGTGAGGATGCCATTTTGCTTAAAAAAAAGCAAATAGGCTTTGACGGTTGTGGGGCCTCCCATAAAAGAGACCACTATGCAGTCAGTGTTCGTTTGAAGAGGATGCAGGATGTACAGCAGATTTCAAATGTGTAGGGTTTGGCGTATAACGCTGCGGCTTTATAGGCAGATCTATAGCGGTATGTGGACAAATCTATAGCGCTTTACAGCTATATATAGCGATATAACGCTATAATGCGCTATATCACAGGCGCTATACACGCCGGATCTCCCGCCAGCCCAAATTTTGTCATCAAACTTGAATGTCGGATAAAATATGATGTTTGCACCCCTCTTGCAAAGTAAGAAAGAAAATTTATAATTTGGTCGGATTTTATGGCGTCGTAGGCTCCGGTGTAGCGCTATATTTGGTGCACCTGTGCTACCAGTAAGGGCCAGGTGCCTGATACACACGATCCTCTCTACACCCCTGGACCCCTATTTTGGCAGCTTTCCACCTCGATGGGTTACCCAAACTCATTACTGGCATTAATAAATTGTGCCACAGCTTGGGCCCTGTGCTTGTGCCCATAGCACAGCCGCACCAGCGCGTGAAAGCATGCGGAAGTACTATGGGTGCATGCATGTGTCCTTGTGTGCAGGCATGCCAGTGTAGTTGGTGTATTGTGTTTGCTATTGTGTATTGATGATGACTGAGGCAAACGGCTGTTTCAGTGAGGGAGAGGAGAAGAGAGCTGCGCCAGTGTAGTTGCGCCACTCTTGATGCCATGCCCAAGCTGCACTTTGCTGCTCCTGCTGCTGCTTGCACCCATTCCTAATCCTTGAGCTCCAGCTACTGTATCTGGTCAAGGCTTTTTGCGCTGCTTGCCCAGCTTGTTCACCACAGCAGACATAACTAAGTTGCACACATCGGAACGGTCTGGGGCAAATTGGCCAAACGCAGGTTTCTTTCTTCCCCATACACGACATTAATATAATCTGATTCATAGCATCAATTCAGGCCCATCACTTGAGGGGTGCCTGAAACCAGCAAATCAGCAGGGTGCATGTTATATCCTGAAATTTTAATTGTGCTTTACAGTGCTAGAAGCCAACGCTGACCCCTACAAATATGACATGAACTTGCACGCCTGCTTTGGAAATTTTGTGTCACGCAACGGCTTCTTATTGCAGTTCAAACAAATGAATTGTTTAAACTGTTGCATTGCATTAAACACGCAGGTTGGCGTGTCAAGGCTACCAAAGCAGATGTAGGCTTAGCTTGCAAAGTGATGGGGAGTTTAGGTCAGCCTATCAACGAAAAGCGCGAGGTGCGATGACAGCACCAAATTCAAGAATGGGGCACATTGTTGCTCTCGACGTGCTTATTACAATGACTGCTTTTTATATGGTGAGCAGTGAATGCTAGATGGAAATTAAATTATTTTGGATGTGTCTCAAGCTGTGAAGTGTAGATGTGGAACAGATTGGCGCCTCGTGCACACCAATGCTGCATGCAGGAGCTGCGGGATGGCATGTTCGCATGTGTGGAAGGCATATGTGCTAAGTTATCATGGACATGTGCAGCTGTTGATTATGCACGTCTGGGTCACTGGACCGTACCATGAGTTGGAATACTGTCTTTAATTGTGCACAGCTGGAGTGTGCCAAAACATGCAACCTGCATGCTTTCAGGTGGAAGTGCTTGAAGCTCTTCATGCAGCCGTTCTCAAAGCACAAGCCGCGTACCCCACCAGCCTTGAACAAGACCTGGAGGCCATACAGAAAGATGGGCTGCCCTGGTAAGTACCAAAACCCCTTGCTTCCTATTAGGCAGCATTCCCACAGTGGTGGAAGACAAATTTCATAACCAATGATGTTGTTACTTTGGAATCATCAGAAAGGTCTGCATGCAGCAAAAGTGTTTTTGAATCACTTATTGTCGCCTATCTACATTCCTGGTCACTGTCCTACGTTTGTGGCTGTGGTTTATGTGCACATCATTGCAGGCGGCAGCAGCAGATGCTCATGGGGCTGGCATCAGAAAAGCAGGCTCTGCGTGGATGCTTGAAGGTGGTTGAGGTGCGGTAAAGGGCACTGATGATGGAGCCAATGATTTGGTCATTAATACACTGTCGTGCTTCTTTACCTCTTTGAAAGATGTGTGCAGGTATTCAATGCACTGTGAAGTGTGCACACTTTGAAGACTTGAAGAACACGCCCACGTTCTAGCCTTAATAGCACCCTTTCCAATCCTATTTTGCCCTCTGCGGCCCTTTTGTGCTGGTCGTCCCCACAAACAGCCCCTCCGCAAGCCATCTCACTTCAACCTTATCAACTTTCTGCAAACTTTGTCTGTACATTCTGCGACCGGGGGACATTTTTAAATGTGAGATGAAAACAGCAAGCTACTGTTAACAAATAGGAAGCTCTGTCAGCAAGGAGCACTCTCTCAGGCTCATTCAAATCCAAACTTGCACCTCAATTTCATTGAAATCAGTACTATGAGGTTTATTATTAAACTTTTAAGTTATGATATACCCCCCAGACTCCAGCCGTGCCTACTGCAGAAGGAACGGGTGCCTGCAAGTCTCACTTGCACTTCCCTGCCCTGCTCCAGCACTTCATTCTCTTCACACAAATTCGGAATGATTTTTAGAAAATGGCAATGTGTGCTTGAAGGGAAAAACAGCATGCGATTTTCTTGCGTGACACTCCGGTTTAGCTGGCCTCTGGGCATTTTCATCACACCCCGCTTTAACCCAAGGTTGCAGAAACTCAAAAGATAATTTAAGGCTTCCTCAAGTTGCAGGAAAATGAGCTGTGTGAGCGTTGGTGCTCAATCTTTCACCTTAATTATTTTGCGTTCCTACACCCTGGCCCACACACAGCTCCCCTCCCCGCCTGCTTGACATTGTCAGATGCAGCAAAAGACTCAGCTTTCTATTGCAGGACAAAAAATGGTACAGAGGTTGCAGAGATAAGCTTTAAAAATGAATGAGCGCGCTAACTGAGACAGTTTGGCTTGACAAGGTGTGGGCCGTTCTTGGGGACGACCTGCTTATTGATTAGTAGACAAGAAGAGTTTTCCCTTAAGCTTGTCAAAACATGAAGGTCATTCATTTTTTGCGTGTGTTGTTTTTGAACAATTTTGTCTTCTATTGATTGATTCGCGCTTTTCAAAAGTGGCATTTGGTGGGCCTCACACCCATTTTGGCCCAATACTCCCAGGGGTTTTATCTGAGGCCCAAAATAGGTTTGGTTTTGGCATTATTCAGGGTATGGTCTCCGTGACGGGCACCTTTCAAGCTTGGCACCAAGTGGTAGCCCTGCTTGCAAGCTATCCACAGCACCTGAGTTTGAAAGGTGCCCGTCACGGAGACCATGCGTAATTGGCCGTGGCGTGATCTCCTACTTTTCATAGCCAGATGTCCACACCAGATCACCCACAGCACCATATTACATGATTGTTTGTGTTTTGGTGCTGTTGTAATAACAAACAAATGAATTGGATTGAAAAGACCCTGCGGTTGGTTAGATGTGTGCATTGGCTCATTAACGCAGAAAATATCCAGCAAATGGGTGACAAAATGGGTCAAAAACTGCCCCCCCCAAAAACCTAGGTTTCAACATCCAATATCAATTATCAACGTATACTGTGGGGTTCTGTGTCAAAGGAGCTCTTGTGGGCCCGTGGTGAGGACGCACGTGCGCTATCTATGCCAAAATAGACCAAAAACAGAGGCTGAGCACCCACCCAGGCCACCAGGGTCGTTTATTTCACCCCAGATTGTGTCAGCAGCCTTTTATGACAAAGCTTAGTTTACTCAAAAGAGGATCATGCCCGGACTTTTGGTCAGACCCCCCAATAAGAATTTGTAGCATGAATGAGATTGGCAGATAGGAGCTCTTTTGCTGGAATATGCATCATCATATGCGCTTTTAATAGTGAAATGTTTCATTGACGACCCGACAAAATACCCGGTCAGGCCCTTGTAAATTGCCTCATGAAAGGTTTGTGTTTATGCATCATCTCAAATTTATAGGGCACCACCATCAAAACATCCCAGAAAATCAAAAAGGCATATGCACCCTGTAAATCAGTAGCTACTGTTTGCTCTTCTCTTTTCAGGGCTGGCATGCTAAGCTGGAATCAGGTTGCCCATTGGATGAGTTGTATGAAGACGATGATGAAGAAGGGTGGGAAGAAGGGGAGGATGGGGGGGAGGACGTGTTTTAGGCTGTGAGGCTGACATCCGATGCATCCATTGAGAATCATACCTTGGATAAGACTACCTTAGCATGCCTTGACATGTTATTGCTTGTGCATTCGTCTAATGATGCCTCGTGGGTCATTGCGGTGGCTTGTTTCCACGTGGATTTAGAATGTCAAGTTACATGCACCACTGACTGCTGCAAGAATTTGGAAGCAATATGTACAGTAGTGTGACTCTGTTACAATATCTTATAAGTTTGATAAGTATGCTTTCTAATTTAATTGCTGTGACTGTTAAACGGTACATTTCATCAATTCTTGTGTGTTCAACTCTAATGTGGAATATCGGTTGCACGTGCATTGATTGTGCTTCACATGATCTATGTGACTTTAAGTTGTCTTTATTGTGGCATAAAAGGAAGCAATTTACCTTCACATGTTATGCAGCTGACTTTTACAAATGCCTCCGTCTGAGTACCCACTAGCTATTAGCATGAGTTTGCCATGCCAGTCAAGTGTTCAGGTTTGTGCTGCATTGGTGCTGGAGGTTGGGTGAGCAGCTTCACTGGGCCTGAACCTATGTGTTAAACAGCTATGGTAGTATCATGGTGGCATGCCTGTTTATGACAATGTCATTGTCATCAGTGAACAAGACTGACATGATTGACTAAAAGCCAGAACCACTGGCTTGTCATGGTTTCGTGGCTGGTCTCTGCTGGCCAATTTAAGAGTTTAGTTTAAAGGGCACTTATACCTTAACTGGCCACAACAACAGTCTGCTAGAAGGAAAGACAACAATGGAGGGCAGAAAATGGCGAGTTGTTGAGCAAAAAAGCCTTTCTGAAAGGTGATCAGTGTGGAATTTGTAGGTAAGGTTACAAAGCTGTGTCCGCCGAACAAGGGCAGCTGAGCTGAAACCTAGAAGGCCTGCAACCTGGCCCTTAATAAAAGAGGCGTGAACATGAGAAGAAAGATAGATTTATCCACCGCCGGAGTTGGTCGGACCCTTTATGGTGGAGGTTTGCCTGGTGCTTGCACCAGATGTAAACTTCTTCCTTAATTCACGCAAACAGGGGCAACCTTGTTAGCGTAGTCTTCTTCTTCTTCTAGTGTCTAAAAGCTAGACTTTTTGGTGAACAAGCGAAACTCAAAGAGTCAAACTAGAAGACACTCGAAGAAAAGTGGAATTTGCAGGCTGAATAGCTCATCTGACGATCCATAAGGTTTAGAATTAGCTGGGGATAATTCACAGGGAGAAAAGGATCAATGAGATAAAACAATAATCGAGGGTGATGACGAAGAAAAAGAAGGGTACAACAAGTTGACATGAGGTCAACAATAGTGCGAAAAGGCCCTGATCTCAACAAATCTTGGGCGCAAGAAACCTGCTCTTTCCCCTTACAATGCTTTATTGAGTAGCAGAAGCAAGTTAGGATGAACCACCAGCCTCAATGTTACGCTGATTGTTTGTTGCTGGTCTTTGCCAGCCAAATAATCCATAATGTCCACCAGATTTCTCAGTGTGATTATTGTGTTGTTGTGCCGATGAGAAAGGATTTCAAAGGCAGTGTCCCATATGTACTGGCTTGCAAAAGAGAAAGAGGAGACTACCTAAACTATCACTATAACCAGCCTTGCACCACTACAAAACATAAAGGACAAACTAAAAGCTCACATGAGCATCACAGACTTGGATAAGCTAATGCCAACTCAGGTCGACTACAACTGTTGGGAGAGACTGCTCGCGGAGGTGAGCAGTCTCTTCCATTAGTCTTACAACTAGCAATTCTTTTTGGAGCAATGCAAGGACTATGTATCACAGAAAAGGAATGTCATGAAATTTAGAAGGGCTACTCTTTATACTTAGAAAATGGCCCACCTCTATGTCAGAGCCACTAGTGCATCTTGTCTGTAGTGTCATCAGCCAGACAGCCAAATCCACATGCTTCCTGGCTGTCAGAATGCTTCAGTTCAAAACATGGGGACTGAAAGATATAACATTGCTCATCATCAAAACCTTGAACAAAGGCGATTTTGGAGGAAACATAATTTTCACAGATATTGGAAGTGAATCACAGATGGCTCAACAAAGTCTGGTCTTGCCAGCACATGTAGCCAACGGGACTTTACCCCAATGGCTTCTACCAAATCTTTCAGCAGATGAACTTTACTCTTGTTCTAAACCAGATGCTATGTGTATACTGCCAGCTGGAAGACAGAATGGCCACCAAAATGGCAGACATACAGGCTTTACAACCTTCGCCCTGGGATGTGCACTCCGTTCAAGTCAAGTATTGTGATGACACACAACCAGAGCAACAACTAGCAAGAGCAACTGAGCAGCATATCAAATTTAAACACACCCTTGCACAGCAATCCTACAAAGTGAGCCTACATACCATCCTGATTGGGGTGATGGTGACCATCTATAAACGTCATAATAACCTACCCCTCACTTGACCTTAACACTCATTCACTTCAACGTGCAACAAAAATCATTGCAAGTAGTTGGATTATTAACACAGAAAGAGCACATGGCTTTTTTCACAACCCTCCTGCTAAAGACCTCCTTCCTAGTTTGATGGTGGGGGTTTGCCTGGTGCTTGCACCAAATCTAAACCTTCTCCTCAGTTTGCGCAAACAGGGGTTTACATGCTTCATTGTGATGTGCATCAAAACAACAATTCACTATGAGGAATGAAAGATGACGTAGGCAATGAGCATGAAAGGGCGCAAAAGAGACCACTTTAACATTGTGAGACACGATGTTGATATCCAATTTTGATATTTGATCACATAAACAAAATTCCAAATGTTGGCATCAAAAGACGACGCATCCACGTAACGACGGTGGAAACCAGAGCGTGGAAAGCAGCATCATGGGTTATCGTGGTGGTTAAACAGCAGAGAGAAGAGCTCATTCCGGCAACTGAGCTCACTTTGCTCACTCGAACTCAACTGGGCAATGAGGAGCCAAGAACCCCAGCATTATCAGCAGCACCTGCTGGCACACCGGCTTCATCAGCTGCTTAGGAAAGCAGCCACTTGTGTCCCGTTGATGGATGTCCCGGCACAGGCTGTTTTGGCAGACTGCGCGGTGCCTGCAGTCCTGACCCTCTTTGCCAGCACTTCCAAAAGACTGCCTGCAATGCGGCACTCAAAATTCTCGAGCATGTCATCCCACAGACAGCCCACGCATGCATCACAGCCCGGCAGCTTCTTTTGTGGCCCATGTCGCAGCGCAGCGGGGCTGCACTCCCAGCCGTTGTCCAGCAGTCACAACCCGGCTTATGCTCCTCAAATGGCCATGTCACCAGGCTTCAGTCTCAGGTACTGCTCTCTCAGGTACATGGGTACGCAGTGCATGTGCGATGCGCACGCAAGATCTTTTTGAACAAGTGGTGCAGATGCAAGGCCGATCAGACGCCAATGCATCAGCCTCTGGAGCCCTACAGTGTGCCTGGCTTACCTCTGCAGACAGGAAGCACGTTCAGCAGTGCGCCCAGTCGTGGCGGTGTCCCCACACATTGGCACACATCATGCCCTCTCTCCCACAGCTGCCGCCCCATGCTCTGCCACTCTGTGCACTGTGGGTCCGCAGGCATGCTGGGCCAGGCAACACCAGTGTGGGGGGCGCCACTCGTGCTGGGCCTCTCCACTCGCCACGCGCACACCTCACCACAGGCTTGCTGTTCAGAAGACACTTCAGCAGGGGCACTGCAGCGTCCCTCAGGGCCCTGGCCCCTGCCCCTGCCCCCGTCCTCTGCTTCCCCTCCTCTGTCCGCTTTGCCACCCTCCGCCACCTCTTCACCCACATCCTCCCCTCAGCCTCCAGCAGCGGTTGCAGCAGCAGCTCGTATGCAATTGGCCTCCCCCGCCTTGCGCTCTTCCCCAATGGCTTGGTGTCAGCCGCGGGTGCTGCAGCCGCCGCAGCCACCTACTCCGCCGCCGCCGCGGCGCAGACCACGCTGCGCGTGGCGCGCTGGCCCCTGCCCTATGGCGTGGCACTGGCGCAGCCATGGATGCAGGTGGGCCCAGCATGCCTCAGCCCTGCACCTGAACCAAGCATGCCTCAGTCCTGCACCTGGGCCCAGCATGCCTCAGTCCTGCACCTGAACCAAGCATGCCTCATCCCTGCACCTGGGCCCAGCATGCCTCATCCCTGCACCTGGGCCCAGCATGCCTCATCCCTGTACCTGGGCCAAGCATGCCTCAGTACTGCACCTGGGCCCAGCATGCCTCAGTCCTGCA
>LFIK01000780.1_pt1 | contig 24284 bp, 33 predicted proteins | sample 643401 | NCBI WGS metagenome assembly LFIK01 (sample SAMN03777447, study PRJNA286221) | soda lake metagenome | biome: soda lake; feature: Kulunda steppe; material: water; isolation source: sample T5-Br brine of Lake Tanatar-5 | place: Russia: Kulunda steppe | collected 2010-07
AAGGACAGTGGCTGTGACCTCTGTTAGCTGGTCAACGCTGTCTTGGAGGGTGCTGGCGGCCTGCTGCTGCTGGTGGTGCTGCTGCAGCAGTAGCTGGATTTCCTGCATTCTTGTGTCCAAGCTACGTACTGTCTCCTGCAGGCATTTGAGCTCTCTACTCAGTTTCGCGAAGTTTTGCTCCTGCTGGTCGTCCGTATTGAAGGACATTTCTATATATTTTTTTCATTTTTTCATTTTTTCTGTAGTACACACACACACACTTACCCACGCACGCACGTACACACTATATATAATAGTGGGGGTGACAACATCACAGTGCAAAAAGTGCTCCCAGTTGGATGCTCGCAATAACGCACAGGCGTTATAAATGCTCCCAAGTGTTGTGAATCAATTAAATTTAAATCCAAAAATAAATGATGCTGAGGTATCTTGCCTCCACACATCAGTGTCGAGCTTTCACGGCAAGGTGGTCAGCATGCCCGTATCCAAAGGTTACGAGGCCTCAATGTATACAGGTGGATGCGATTTTTGCCAATATCTTTCGTCTCCCCAATGGTTTGCTCCTCTCACAACTTGCCTCGGGGATGTGCACACAGGCCCGGGCCCGGCAGCAGCCTCGCATCACCATCCGAGCGCAAGCTGACAGGAGCGCTCCTTTAGAGGCTAACATATCCAGTCATTTGGACAGAGATGAGACATTGATACTGCTGCAAGGCACATGCCCGTTTGCGAAAGACGAGGCGCTGCTTCACGACATTTTCCAACTCCCACACCTTCCTGCTAGCATCTCACAGGATGCGACAGTGTGCCAAGAGCTCTCTGTCTTGTTTGCAGAGTTTGTGGAGGCAATCCATCAGGTGCGCATCACAAGATCTTCTGTGCAACCTCACATTGATATCCATGGCAAAGCCCGTTGACAAGGCTCTGGGCATTCCATGATTAGTTGGTAACCTTGTGACAGTACACTTGAGAGAGCAAAATATGCTTAAGCAAAAATGTCCATTTGCATCTCAGGAAGTGCTAAACGGTGGCAGCAGCTCTAGGCCAACGAGATCTTTATGGCCTGGAGTGTCTTTGGAGGAAGTGCAAGTGCTGAGGGAGGCTGCCTTGCTGACATGCAGCTCCTCGGTAGTTTGGCTACCTGAGTATGGCTGTGCTGTTGTCAAGCTCTCCGGGGCCTCGTCAAGCATCCCAAAAGGTGACCATAGCAGTTCAGGCCTGTAAGATAGCTAAGCATATAAACCCACTTACGGCTTTGATCAAATATCAAATTTATCATGAAGTTCCTTGCTAGTCAACTAACTGAGACCCTGCAGAGTGAATCCTCAGGGGAAAATTAGTAAATTTCCTTTGCATGCTGATTTCTACAGCTTGATGTGCATCTTGCTTCCAGGTCTACTAAAAGAGGGTCTATACGTTGTTGGCTTGGATGTTTTCAAGTACAGCCCCCACAGGTTTGGAATCAAGTCTGCGAGCCATCTAGAGAGGATTCCCTTTCCTAAAATGTATCTGGGCTCCAGCGGCTTACCTATTTCAGTTATTTCCAGGCATATTTGTTCTTTGCTCTCTCTTTTAAGTTTTTGCACAACCTTCGCAAGCAGTGCCCTAGGACAGAGGCAGGAGGATCAGAAGCCGGCCAAAGATGTAGACTTTGCCTGCAAGCAAGGCACAAGGAGTCCCAATGAGCACACAATGTTTCTCCAAAAACACATCACATTTTGGTTGACACTCATCAAATTCATGAGAAAACATTTCCCTGATTTAGGGAGGGTCAGGTAAATGGCCTAAGCACCTCTCTCTCTCTCTCTCTCTCTCTCTCTCTCTCTCTCTCTCTCTCTGGCATCTATCCATTCCATTGCTGTTGCGACATTATCATAATTGCAACTTAAAAGATAGAAAACGACATGAAGGCTGACCTGTTAACCTGACTAAATTGCCCAACGTAGGCCTGAAGTCCCAGATACTAGTGACTCCCCCCTGGTCTGTAATGCATACATTCTGATTCATCTGCGGCAAGAGCACCACTGTGCACTGCAAATTGATGCCGCTTCTAGTGGTCATAGAACCTCTTGCTGGACCTTTTTGTGCGCAGTATTTTTGATGGTTCGGTTGTGCACAAGGCAGAGCCCAGCAGCCACGCCGTCCTGTTCTGTGGGTGTGCACCTGCTGACCGCTTCGAGGAACTGATCAGCATTATGCAAGAAGAGGCAGCAAAGAGGAAAAAGCAAGCCAAGGATGAGAAGGGGTTCAATAGGACACCTGCGTTCATTTGTGCAGGTGGGTGGATCGTTCAACATGCATTTTTATGCGGCCAAATTTGGCAAGATGCAGCCTGGTGAGGCACAATATTTCAGGATCAGAGCAGGACCACAACAAGCTCATGCCAGCGCTGGCCAAAGTCAGAGATTCAATACGCTTTTGTGTCTGCGCTTCTAACTTGAAAACACATACCCCCCTTCCCCATTTAATGTGTGACTTCCAGTCTTGCGCGATGCGTTGGGTAAGCTTGTCACTCCTGCGTCTTCAGAAGAGCTAAAGACCTTGCCAGCTGGTGGATTCACAGGTACAATACCTGCCAGCACCTACATGGTTTTTGATCCTGCCTGTCTACATTCCGCATTACAGCAGGTTTTCTCTTTTGATCTCAGTGGAAAAGTAGCGTTAAGGCAGATAGGAGCCAAATAAGTACTATGAAGGCTGCAAAATGCAGCAACTGTCACAGGCTGTCATGGGCCCCAATGATTATGTGCTTTGAATGTGGCACACACACTATCAATACTTGCTTTGCTTTGCAGACGTTGGTCGGCACACAGGTACCATGGCTCCAAGCACATCCTGGCCCCTCACTGCACAAGTATTGAAGGTTAGTCATCAGGTCAAGCCCACTACTGAGCAAAAGCAATCTTTGCATCAGTCCTCCCACAGGAACAGGACAACACATCTCCTGAGCAATGAAAGGAAGCTGCTATGTCTTTCATCATCCAGTAATGTGTTTATGATTTGTGAGCAGGTGATCTTGGAGCAGGCATTCCTTGAGGGCAACAGGGCAGGGTGCCTCCGAGATCCAAGCAGCCTCCATGCGCTTGCAGTGGCCTTCTTTGAGCTGCATCTTCTGAGTGTCCAGGCGGACCTTGTGTCCCCTGCCACTTGTGTGCCCCAAGCTGTCAACACTTGTATGAAGATGCTGCAGTCTGCATGCAAAAAAGCAGCAGGTGGGCTCTGTGAATTCTAAGAGGGCCCTTCAAGGCTTGGCATGCGTTTCAACTTGTTTTATCCACTCGAAATTACCATCAGGCTTCCTTGTCCCGGCACAGCTTTGCAATGCTTTGGGCCCACAGAATGCCAATGCCAATGCCAATGCCAATGCCAATGTGTGTATGTACGTGCATGCATGCATGTTTTGCCTTCGTATAGACCTTGCGGCAGACGACCATGACGTGGGCGCCTTTGAGGCAGAATGCCAGAGGGTTGAGCAGCACCTCCTTGCCACATCTGAGGCACGGGCCGAGATGCTGGCCCAGCAGTTCCATCTCCCGTCAGGTGCCAGGCTTGAGGCTGAGCGACGTGGCTACAGACTGCCAGAGGGGTCTGTGCTAAGCACTCCTGTCCCAGAACCTGGGGATGACAGCCTCCAGGCAGCTTTGACTCGAGCTGCAGAGAACTTGGGCTCCTTTCCAGGTCAGCTGGATATCATACCTATTGACAATCTCAAGACTTCAAGGCGAGGCTGCAAAACCTGAGGTGCCTAAGAGGCTCTCAAAACCTAGATGGGGACACTAAGAACTGCATTTAAAAAAATTTGAATGCAGATTACAGCTAATAAGGGCATAGTGTGTATTGCCTTTTTTTATTCCCATCGCCACCCAGAGCCTGGGGATGGCAGCCTCCAGGCAGCTTTGACTCGAGCTGCAGAGAACTTGGGCTCCTTTCCAGGTCAGCTGGATGGTATGCCTATTGATAATCTCAAGACTTCAAGGCAAATCTGCAAAGCCTGATATTTTAAAGAGGCTCACAAAACCTAGATAGGGACACTGTAGATCTTCTGCATTAAAAAATTTTTGAATGCAGATTTTAGCTGATAAGGGCCGAGTGTGCATTGCCTTTTTTTATTCCCATCGCCACCTTTACTGCCTCTTGCAGATCTGCCCAAGGGCATTGAATTTTCAGGCATCCTGTCCTGGCTTAACCAAGCCATGTGGGAAGAGGGCACAGGATCTGTTGCTTGTCTTCATGCACTTATTCGCCTACGCAGTGTTGAGCGCGAGCTATTTTCTAGGTACTTTTTACTTGCCTGGGAGGCATCCTGTCATGTTGTAAAGCACACGTCATGTTCTGCCAAGTTCTCCTGAGCCATTCTGCAGCATTAAGTCTTCGAAATGGGGTGTTGGTGCCTTGCATGCGTTTCACTTAACTCGGATCAAGATGCCTGCTTTGCTGAGATACATGAAGGAGCTGCTCTTGACCAGGTTGAAGAGCCTTGCACGCTGCTACCAAGGCAAGTTGCTTGTTCTTGCACACAGAGCAGCTTCAGACTTCCAACCGCTGTCACTCGACGAGGTGGTTGCTCTTGAAAAAGTTGTAGACTGCTACAGGCAGATCCAGCTCACTTTTTCTGCGCTGCCAGCTGCCAAGGCCTGCATGCTGGCAGACATGAGGAGCCGCTTGGTCCTCGTGACGTGGTGAGTGTAGAGAGCCTTATGATGGTGTGGGGGGGACAGAATTGAATCTGCATCTCTTTACGAGGCCATTGATCTTGAATTTGTGTCAATGGCCATCTATGCTTATTTACCGTACCTGCTGTGCTTTGTCTCCATGCAGGTGCTCCTATTGCCTCCAGCATGCCAGCACTGTGCGTGCACATCCCCTGTTGGCAGAGTACGGTGTGGGCTTGCGCTGGGCAGACCTCAAGCACCTGGTGCTCTCTGACAGGGCAGCGGTTGATGCTGGTGCGGCTCTGGCTGAGCATGTTAAGAAATTTCTTGCTGCCTCGGGATTGTGCAAAGTCTACAAATCTGGCGGTAACACCCACCCTGACTATTTTTTACTTCATGCAACTGCAGCTTTGAAGGTTGCAGCCTACCTAGACGCAAATACAGTGCAAGGGAAGGAAACTTTTGCTCTGCGTGGCGAAGATAAAGGCACAGCAACTTTCAATCTGGCTAGTCAGTATGCTTCAAGTAACAGCGAGATGCTGGACATCCTTAAAGGTCAGTTCCTCTTATTGCTTTGGCAACACTTAACATGTCTCTTGCACTTCAGACCTTATGTTGAGAAGCGCAGAACATCGCATTTGCGCACTTAATGGCTAGTTGTTTACACAAATAACAGCTTGCATCAAATTACTTCCCTATGCTAAACTAACTCAGCTTATCAAGCTTGGATAAAAAATCTTATCTTGCAGACCACCGCAAGGATGCTTCTGCTAGAGAACATTCTTACTGGTTAAAGGTGCAAGAGAAGCAAGCGGAAGCGGAAACACTGAGACAGCAATTGAGCCAGGCAAGGAAGGCTTTGGAAGTTGCCCAAAGTAAGCTTGATGATGCAAGGGCGCGGCTCTTAAAGTTACATGTCAACACAGAAGAGTACATACAGCTGAGTGCATACATTACAGAATGCTCGAACAATGAGTGGACCCAAAAAGGCGCTGTGAGCAGCCTTGATCGGAGGCTCAATAAAGTCTACCAGCCCCCAGCACCAGTGCTGATGCCTGTGCCTCTCGATGAGAAGGCAGCGCTGGCATGGGTTTTCCACATGCACATGCCCCTGTTGTTTCGGCACCTCTCAAGGGCTTCCTTCCTTGCCCAGCAGCTGTTACTCCCCAGCCCTGAGCATGCATCAGGCGTTGATATCAGCGCCCCAAGCTTCAAAACTGACCTGCTCCAGCATTACAATCAGCAGCAGAGCAACAAGACGCATCTCGCATCTCCAAGCCTACACCTTGGGTCATCTGGATGTGTGGAGCTGCTCTCTTGTGAACCTGTACCACAATTTCCAGGGCCAGACCACATAAAGAAAATCAAGCCAAGGTGTGTGTGCCTGTATGACAATAATCAAGCACCCAAAGCATCTTTATGGAATGGCCTGTGATCTGCAAGGTATTTTGTTTTAGACGTTAATCACCTTATCCTTCTCTAGCACCATACCACTACTTCAGGAAAATCCATGCAATCTGAGGATGAGCATTCCGTGCTTGTCTTGATTTGCAATCGAGAAGATGAGTGTGATGTAAGATACAGCATCATACCTGGAGGGATTACCTGCTGAGAAAATTACAAGTGTAATGAATGAGGACAAGGATTTGGCTTTTGCTTCCGTACTCACATTCGACATGTGGATTGTTAGATTGTGGGGATCACACGTATTTCAACAAGGTAATCTGATGCTGTTCTGTTGCGGATCAGCCATATCAGCATTTTAGCTAGGCAATACAACATACTTACTTTGTTTACGTTACTTCTCTATTTTACAGCAACAGCGGGATCTGGTATCCAGACAGCATTACACCTCATCTGGCCTGGAAGGGCAGTGCCTCCAGCGCAGATGCTGCCCAGCAAGTCAACAAGCTAACAGAGTCCGAGTATTTCAACCCGTTCAGCAGCAGCATTCCTGAGCTTTCCAGGGTTTTGACGTTCACCGAGCAGCTACCTAATTCAGCGAAGCACCTGCAGTGGGCAATGGAAATGCCTGAAAGTAAGCAGAAATGGACAAAGCCTGCATTGCAGACTTAGTTCTAGGGTGCAGGCCTGCATGCTCACTGAGAGTGAAAAAGGGACCCTTTCATGCGGTGTTTTCCTGCCAAACCTACGGGTTACATTATGGTCCTCAATGATGCATACGTTACCTAAGGGTTACATTAGGGTCGACAATGATGCATACTTTGGTGCAAAATGGCCATCTCTTGGAGCTCATTGAAAACCTGCCTGCAAGTTTGAAATGCAGCCTCTAGCCCTCTTGTCTCTGACCTTGGGCACTTCTTGCCAGACTTTTGATGTTGTACTTACATTATGAACATTAAGATAATAATTCTGAATAAATTAGCTTGCCCTGGAAAAATCTTGAAGTGCAGCCAGTGGGTTCCAAAACAAATGGGTATACACCTTGCCTAAATCACACTGGTTAGAATGTAGGGCCAGTGCAAGGAGGCTCCTTAGGAAAAGCACCATTCATGCAGGTTCTGCCAGAACCCCCTTATTTGGGGCCTTAGATGTCAGAACAACCGTGTAAATTTTCTGACGCTTGCAAAGCAAAAATGTTTCACTAGAAATGGAAAAACTGCATGCGACTGGAGAAAAAAAAACCTTGCTTAAGGGTTATCAGACCGACTTACTCTTTCTCTGGATATACCAGCAGGGCTGTTCATTTGAGTCTGGAGCTTCCAGTGTACATTTGGGCATGTTTGCAAATGAATCTCATTACGCCGAGCACATTTTAAATCCAGAAAAACATGCCGTCCAACTTTTTTGCATCGTGGGGCGTTCTTCTTGTCTTAAGTTGGAATTTGGTAGGAGGAATAATGACAGCGTGGACAAGCTGGCACAAAGTCTCTGCAGGATAAGTACCTGATGATAGAATCCAGTGTTTGGAGAGAATTGTGCAAGCGAATAATAACCCAGAGGGATGACCGGCAGAACTCCCCTGACCTGGACTTTTCCATTCAGTCCAGGTCGCAAAGGAGGGAGCCGCTGAGCAAAACAACTTTGACATACTCACTGTAATCTATAAAATTCATAATTATCATCCTTAAAGCTACATTGCTTGGGTAAATCATGGACTATGTGGGCCTGGGCGGGTGTATGACCTTCATTTTGGCCTAAATTGGCCAACCTGCCATGAACCACAAAGACAACCCTGGGCCAATATTAACTTCAAAGACTCACCTTCTCTATGTGGAGGAACAAGCCTCCTTCTATTATCTATTTGAAATTCCGGCTATTTTTGCCGTTTAACCCTATTTCCAACGGTAGGCCTGGCAAGAAGACTATGAAGTCAAGAAGTTTTGTGGTTTGGAGGCTGAGGTGATACAGAATGGGCAAATGATTGTGAAAATGAAGTCCCAACATTTGAAGCAGGTGTGCCTCTATGTGTTGCCCTACATCTCATATAAACTGGAGATATGTGCTGATCCAAAGTCTGTTTCCCTGAAGTATTTGAAGGAAGCTATTACCGCTAGCAAATTTTCTTCGAATGTCTTTTTGAGAGCCCCAAATGACCATGATTCAACGTGAATATATATCAACATGGAACTGCATTGTCATATCATAATCCACTCTTGAGAAGTGAAAGATCCTCACCAAGTTGTTCTTCTGTCTTTTGCATGTTTGTTACAGGCATTGCGGCATCCAGAGGCAACATGGCTTTAGCGCGCCTTGATCAGAAACCTGCTTGGCTTAGCAAGCCAGGTTTCATCGACTTTGCAAGGTGCAATAAATCTCTGCTCAGTGTATTGTGCTTCAAAAGATAGGGTTCCAGATGCTGCTTGGCAATTTGGATTTATTGCCATCATCCCCTGTTTTTTGAGCTGCCAAAATCTCATCCTTTGCTTGTACTATTTGTGTTCTTGATGCTATGTCTGCCCCTGGGTGCGCATGTAGCCTGCGAGCCTACCCCCATGTCCAGCTTAGGCGTCTGTGCGCCATCCTCCACGAGCGTACCCTCCCCCTTGGCAGCCCTGCTGTCCACAGCCTCATCAGGCAGTGCGTCTTCCACATTGGCACGCTCAGCAAACACAGCAACAGCAGTGCCCCAGAGATGCAGTGGAGGACAGGCTGGATGGCAGAAGGGGACGTGGCTGACGCGCTCAGCCATGAGCTGCAGGCCTTGGCTGATGAGCTGGAGAATGCCCCACGCGAACATCAGGCGGTGCTGGTACTGGGGGAGCTGGCATCGTACTTGGCTGATTGGCACCCAGTGTGCAGGGATGCTGCACTAAGATTTGCAGCCATGACCAGCCGGGCAGCTGACGCTTTGGTGGGTCATGGGCTGGGAGCTGCTTGCATAACTATATGTGCAGGTAAGGATGTGGGGCATGCTAAGTTAATTATACATCATGAACTTCTTTTCATAAACGTACAGGTTTGATCTACACAAGTGCGCGAGGGCAGCTTCTCAAGCCCTCAGCAAACTTTTCCTAGTAAAGCGAGGGGCACTGGTGCATCAGCAAACAAAGCAAGTACGCTCCTCTGTCTGAGCGTGTTTGCAGGAACACAGCTGCCCATGGAAAATGAATCCAGCAGGAAATTAACTTGCTTACTGTTGCCGTCACTTGCTTTTGCCACAACAGGAGCAGCAGGTTGTAGAAGCCTCTGGAAATGACAGCATCCAGCAAATATTGCAAGCTAGGCAGTGCAAGCTCCGTATGCTGTCACTCCTTTGCTATGGCGCCGGCCCATTGAGCGCAAGGGAGGTGGCCCACTTGCTACGGCTCATGGTGCGAATGGGGAGGCTGTGCAAAATATTGATGAGTGCAGCAACAGATTGAATTCTGTACAAAATACCTTGCTTGTGGCATGAGGCAGCCTGATATTTCCACATAGCTTGCACCCGCTTGCGTTCTCTTTCCAAGAGCTCCGCCCTTCTTGCCTTCTTCATCATATAGGTGCTCATCTCCCATGGCCGGACTTTCCTTGACGACCCACAGGCACAGGCAGAGTTGGCTGACTTGTATGTGCGCTGCCTAGAAGTGATGAGCAAGCGCGCAGCAGTCTGCATAGACCAAGCCTTGCAGCAACCCCCTATCCTGACGGCAGCAGTTGCCTCCGTGCTGCAGCGCACGCCCCCCACCTTGGAATGGGAGCAGTTGCAGGACTCCTGCTTTGGAACAGGCAGCTTTCAGGCCGTGAGCGCAGACGGTTGCTTGTACAGCATCAACACGCTGGATGGCACCGTCCTGCTGGATGGCCGCCCACCAAGCCGGCTGCCAAAGGCCATCCTTGGCCACAGGATGTACAAGAGAGTGTTTGGTGCTTACAACTTTGAGGTGCGTTTAGGTTTTAAATTATTTCTATTGTACTCTGCCTGCTGCGCTGTGCATGATGCCTTGAGTTGATCCCGCCCCTTCACCACAAGCCTGCGAGTCTTGCTGCAATGCATTCTCAGGTGGCAACAACTGCTGAGGGCGTGCTTCAAACTATCAAGCCCATCAAAGGATGCTTCTATGAGTTTTACATTTCAGGGGATCAGCTAATGGCAACCGAGGTAAAGCCCATGAATATACGCAAGACAGCCTGCAAGAAAACACCAGGGAGAGGGTTTATTCAGAGTCAGAGGCCTAAATTGCAATTTGTACATATGCATGATTGGTTTTACAAGGTTTTGTTCAAACAACAGTATAAAGGGCATGCATTTAATGATCACAATCTTTTGCTATAAATAAGATCACCAGGAATTGCATGCCTGCCTCTATCAGACACACTTTTCAGTGCTCAGATGGTCACACATAGCTGGAGGGTTGAGCCAGGACAGGGCCAAGAAAGAGTTTAATGGTGTTGAACAAGAAATTGAAGCCTACAAGCGATGCATCTGGTCAGGAAAAAATCCAAGCTCAATACTCAAGACGCTTCTTGCGCTTAATGCTGCTTAATGCACCTAGCACTGTAGAGTGCATGGTGTGCATGTGCACAATTTTCCAGTCGCGTGATGTTCCTGGATACCTTGTCTTCTTTCTCTGCAGGTGGATGTGATGCACAGCAGCCTCCGCCTGGAGCTTTTGGATGTGGGCACGGACAAGAAGTGTTTACCTTGGGGCGAGGAGCTGCCTCCACGCTTGCGCCAGATGCACAGCCATTGGATTTGCAGGCACGTACTGCAGGGACTGCTGTGCGCTCAGGAGAATTGCAGCTACTCAGGGACTGCATGCCCACCATCAGTTCTGTTTGTTGATGGTGATATGTTTTTGAAGGTCCTAAGTTACCTTGTTCTGGGTGGTCTATCTCCAAGTCTGTCCCTAGGTAGCTTATCGTTTGTTGGTGGTGATGTCTTCTTAAAGGCCCTGAGCCACCTTGTTCCTGGTGGTCTATCTCCAAGTCTGTCCCTCAGTGGCAACAAATTGATGAACATATTGAAGGTTCTTGTTCTTTATGGCACTGTGCACTCAGCCTTACCTCTACACTGTCCTCAGATTCACATCTATGTCACACGCTGGACAACCTTAATGTTGGCCTCCCTTTTCCAGATTGAATCATATTATGTTCAACATAACTTGTGTGCTTGAATGCTTTCATCAACAGGAGCAACGCGACTGTCCTGGTGCGCCCCCACTCATTTCAAGCCCGTGATGTACAATACTTTATCCAGCTGAGTTCTTCCATCAGCAGCAGCAGTGAGCCAGCAGGCAGCATACTGGAAGCTGCGGCTGTCCATACCACTGGGCAGACTCCTTCCCCCTCCCAACAGCAGCAGCAGCAGCAGCAGCAGCAGCAGCAGCAGCAGCAGCAGCAGCAGCAGCGGCAGCGGCAGCGGCAGCGGCAGCCGCTTCAAAACCAGCTCACGTGCTGGCGCGTTCCTGCACATCTCCAGTCAGTGCCCTGGATGGATCTGAGCACAACCCGCAAGGCTGAGCTCACGGAGCGTTTGGTGGTGCCACCATCTGGATCACTGCTGTATGAAAGTGCGCAAAGGCGTGGGCCTGTGTGTTTGCATGAGCACTTCCCTCCAACGTTCAGCCGTGTGTTTATGTGTATTTGTCTGTGAGCGCTTTTGTGTGCAGAGTGTGTCAAGGATCTGTGTCTTTCATTCACATGCATGTACAGTTCCTACCCCTAATTTGCAAATGTCATTACTACCGAGGAGTAAAGCCTGTTCTTTGCTATGACAGGACAATGCGGCTGCATGCATGGCAAGGAGAATTATGAGTGCTCACATTGGCATGGTTTGGTATGCTCTTCGCAGTTTTGTCCAAGATGGAGACAAAGGAATTCATCCATGTGTATCACAGCACTCCTGAGGCAGACTCCAGCGGAGAACAGCAGCAGCTGAATCAGGAGCCTGACGTTTTGTATGAGCTTCCCCGCTACGGCATGGAGTTCAAGTCTCATGGAAATCAAATCCTGTCGCTTGACTTTGCTGGTTACCACCTTGCGCCCCAGCAGCAGCTGACTTTTGCCCAGGCTAGCCATCAGCTGCAGAGGTTTCACACGCTTCCCGGCTTGCAGCAGTACCTGGTTCTGGAGAAGGGCCCAGGGGGCGGCAGCGGGGCAGACGTCTTGGTCCTGGTGCCTGCCGGGCAAGTCAGGGTCCGAGAAGGGGCGGTGGGCGGCATAGGGGCTATTGGCCGAGTGGAAGTGCAGCTGGACACGAGGTGTGAGGCACAGCTGCAGGTGGGTTAACAGGTTAGCAAGTGGGTTAGAAGGTGAGCAGGTGGATTAACAGGTTAGCGGGTGGGTCAATAGGTTAGCAGGTGGGTAAACAGGTTAGCAGGTGGTTTAACAGGTTAGCGGGTGGTTTAACAGGTTAGCGGGTGGGTCAACAGGTTAGCAGGTGGGTTAACAGGTTAGCAGGTGGGTCAACAGGTTAGCAGGTGGGTTAACAGGTTGGCAGGTGGGTTAACAGGTTAGCAGGTGGGTCAACAGGTTAGCAGGTGGGTTAACAGGTTAGCAGGTGGGCTAACAGGTTAGCAGGTGGGCTAACAGGTTAGCAGGTGGGTTAACGGGTTAGCAGGTAGGTAAACAGGTTAGCAGGTGGGCTAGCTGCAGCTGGACACGAGGTGTGAGGCACAGCTGCAGGTGGGTTACTCAACAGATCATCCTGCTCCTTTGCCACAGCCTTGGCTTATGCGTGGTGTTAAGTGGTTCACCACACAAAAGGGTCACACATGACCCTCAGTTGCACTGTGCGGAATTGGCTAATAAGCTGCCTGGCTGTTCCACACTAGATTCATAGATGTATGCGCCTTGGGTTGAAGGAATTAAGGCGCCTTTAGCTGACAAACCATTTTTCAATTGATTGCAAACTAATTATGGAGCCTCTCATGCCAACATAACAAAGCTGTACCAAGCCTTGTTCCAAGCGCTTTATCTGTGTGTTTAAATGTGCAGGCGCATGCATATCAAGTGCATGGCCGATTCCAGGATTTGCGTGCTCCATCAATCTTGGCCCGCCTACAGCTGGCAGCCCTTTACACTGCCAGTAGCACGCTTCTGCCTGAGCCTCTCAGCAGGTGCGCTAGCTCAGGCACACCTGCTTGTTTGTGTGTTTGTTTATATGCTTGTGTATTTGTTCATTTGTTTGCGTGTTTGCTTATGCATTGCTTTGTTTGTTTACGTGTTTGTTTGTTTACTTATTTATGTGTGTGTGTGTTGGTATGTTTGTTTGTTTGTCTGTTTGTTTATGTGTTTGTCTATTTGCTTGTTTGTTTGTTTGTATGTGTCTGTCTGTGTGTGTATGTTTGTTTATGTGTTTATTAGTTTTGTTTGTTTTTTGTTTTTGTTTGCCTCTTGTCATGAGGAGCTTTGTTTACATGGAGGCACACTGCCACTTGACCTTGGCAGGCGCACTGGGGCCCAGACTGCCATGCAGCTTCTCCGGCAGTCTTGGAAGAACCACCCCCTGTCGCAGGAGGAGAGCGCCCAGCTACGCAGCATTGCTGCCCTTGCTGCCCAGTCTCCCAGCCTGCAGCTGTTGGTGCATGAGCTGGAGAGCAGTGCGCAACAGCTCAGCTTCCTTTACACTGACTCATCAGGGGAACCTGGAAAGGGGCCTCAGCTGAACCAGGATGCTGCAACATGCTACTTGAGAGAGGCTGAACCATACAGGGAAGGAGGGTGGAGGGGATTTGGTGGCAACCCTCGTGCACTGCTGACGCTGCTGGAGGAGCAGCGGGTCCTGGGCATCAGGCGCAAGCCGCTGCCCCAGCCTGCGTGGTTGAAGCAGATGAGGCAGACCGGGAAGTACCAGGTGCACGTCCCAGCATGCCCAGTCCCTGCAGACATCATTGCTGCAGCTGAGCAGCAGCTTCGGTCCCTCGTGCGCACGCGGCCGCCCAGCTTTGATAAGCCGCCCCCCTACCCACTGTCAAGCTCTGCTGCAGCTGGCTCAAAGCCCTTGCCGCTTGAAATGGAGATGCATCGGGAGCTGGAGGCAAGCTGGGCAGCGCACCACTCTCTGCCTGTATCTGACGAGCTGGACTTGCTCCCTGAGGCCTTGTGTAAGCACGTGGCAGAGATAAAGGTGTGTTGATGGGTGGGAAATGCAAGCTTGTATCATAGATGCATGCGAGACTGTCTCACAGGCATGAAAGCGTACGTATACTTGTCACAAAAAAACATGTTTCTGATGAGCAGGTCCATACCTGGCAAGCGCACACAGAGATGCAGCGTAGGTTAACTTGTGAAAGCAAGGGGCAGAGGTACAAGTGTGACCGCCTACCTTCTGCTCCCTTTTTTTGTGCCAGCATCTTTTCATTACTTGCTATACATCCCATTGCCCTTTCCCTGATGCTGGCTTACTTATGCTTAGACTAGCTAAGGCGTGACTGATTACTGCTCGTCATCTTTCCATGATCTGACACGGTGAAATTGCAGGTGGCTGTTCAGCAGCAACGAGAGAAAGCTGAGACGCACTTGCTGCATTTCCTTGCGCTCATCCCTACAGAAACAGACACGTAAGCACCTTTTGGAGGTCATTCTAGAACGCAGCATGCTGCCCGATCCATATTAGAAGGATGCACTTCCCCAAGCTGCACGCGCAGCAAGGCACCCTGCACGTTCATTGCTGCTTGCTCTCTGCTGCTCTTCCAATTGGCAAAGGACATTCTCAACTGCAAACAGGAAAATTTTCCACCTGTTCTGTGTCCAGGTATGGCTCCAGTTTCAGGCTCCTCCGCTTGTGTGGGGGTGCTCCAAAGGCAGCGCTGCAAGACTTGGCTTCATCTGTCATTCAGCCGGCTGATGCCCTCTGGGCATACAACCCCTTTTTGTCACTTAACTCATGCAATAGTCTAGTGGCTGGCATAAGAGTGTGGATGCAGCTGTGCGTGCTTGAGGACAAGCTGAACAGGATCTGTGCACTGAGCATGGCGGGTGAGGATTCCAAGCCATTGCTGATTCAGGTATGCTTTTAAAACACGTGTGAACGCCGCAAGGGAGGTGCATGGACATAAACAACTCAAGCGCTGTGCCTACAACAAGAAGATGACAACAAAAAAGATGTATATTTACCCTCATGATCAATTGCTGGACACAACCTCTGTCTTGCACAGTGTTTCTAGGCTTCAACCAAAGCAAAACCGTTGGCCTTCAAATGGCAAAAAGAACTTGCATAATAACGCAAAGGATGAAAAGCACAGAAACATGCCTGTTCAAGCTTGGCTGTTTCATACATGCAGGAGCTCATGTGTATGCGGACCTGGGATGCTGCAAAGCACCCTGAGTGGCTAGTACTTGAAACAGAGGGACAGCTGCAGATTAGGTGAAACTCTTGGGGCTGTTTCCAGTATCTCAGCTTGCCACATTTTTGATTGTCATGCTCCTTACATGTAAAAACTTTGCTGTTTTTTGCCACAGGCCAGCACAGCATTGTATTGCCAAGCATCTGCTTGATAATCCTCGAGCAATAGACCAGCTCAACATGGTGGGTGGAAAGCATATGTTCTTATCATATGACATAATTTGATGCCCTTTGTCGCTCACCCTAGCTTGCAAACATACAGGCTTCCTGATATATGTTGCACATTTCTGGAGTGGATATGAAGCAGACACAGGATGAGGTGCTGCTTAAGTTAGCGGTTTGTTGCAAGGTTATCCTTCTGTTGGAAAGTTGACAGCCAGGTAGCCTAATTTTCGGCTGTTGAAAATTGGCAGACGCGATTTTACAATATAAATTCATTGACTGCGTCTTTGGAGCTTTCATGACACGTTTTATGTGCTTGACATGCAGGGTGAGGGCAAAACGCGAGTCATACTACCAATGCTTGCAACCACATGGGCTGATGGGAGCAATGTGGTAGGTTGCCTGCCAAAATCCAGCCTACCTTTGACACTGCTTATGTAAGAAATTGGATTTAAAGAAGGGGGTCTAGGAAAGGTTTTGGTGTCAGGATATGAAGGGCTGCCAAGTCCTCTGCTATTTTGCAAAGCACTGGGTGAGTAAAAATGCTGGTTGTGAAACTGTCTGTCAAAGATGAAATCTCAAAGTCCCTTCAATGTTTTCTTTTCTGCACGAAAAGGGGTGCTGTGTTGAATGCCAAAGATTTCCCCTGTCATGTTACCGCTCACATGCCAAGTGAATACTTTTTGCAGGTCCGTCTCAACTTCCTGTCAACGCTTCTTGATGAAGCCTATGGCTTCCTGCACTCGTTTCTGACAGCAAGCTTACTAAATTGCAAGCTGTTCCGCCAGAGCTTCAACAGAGATGTGCCCATCACTGCTCAAAATGCAGCATCCATGCGTGCAGAGCTGTCACACTGCCAACAGGTAAACCTGTGGAGAAATCTATAACAGTTATAGTATAGTTATAGTATAGTTATAGTATAACTTGTTTCCTTTATGTTACCCACCAAAGCAGCCTACCGTGTCACGGATATGTCAAAATTTTGTCTCGGCCCAGAGGTATGAGGGAGTAGCCAAGCAGTTTTCTAGGCGATTCAAAATATTATTACGTAGTTGCAACTACCTCAGAGACGTATATTCAGTGGTAAAAGTTTAGCCTCTGCCTCAAAATCGTGGGAAAAACATGGCTGCCATTTATTCACACTGTGGATAAATGTGGCAGCCACGCCATGGCTTACTTAAAGCTGCAAAGTCTATCACCAGTTCATAATCAATATCCTTGCTCAAAGTGCATTTCTTTGTAGCGCAGCTTGTGTCAGCTAAGCTTACCTAAAGCCTAAAATATATCTTGACAATTTATTGGTGTCCATGCTTGAACCCGCTAGGTGCTTGAGCTCCTCAGCTCAGGTTGCAAGACCTACCCTCACATCTGGATAGCTTTGCCTTAAGGCTGCCATGCCTGCCTTAAATGTCTTTCAGGTTGGTGGTCTCCTACTCGTCGCGCCAGAGCATCGCCTGTCACTCCAGCTGAAGCGTGATGAGCTGTGGGATGCAGATCCAGATGCGTGCGCTGAGCTGGATGAGCTTGAAAGCATGGCTTACATAGATATCATGGACGAAAACGATGTCCTGCTTTCTCACAAGTGAGTCTGTGGGCTTGTCTGTCCTTTAACAATGGAGTTTGTCCATAACAGCACAGCTATAGAGATTGGCACATCCTAATTACCACAAAACGAGCAGGCACTCTTTCTTTTAACACTGCAGGTTCCAGCTGGTGTACAGCTGTGGCACTCAATGTGCGTTGCCTTCCCTAGAGGAGCGCACAAGTGCAATTCAAGCCCTGCTGCATACAATCTCAGACCTTGCTGATACCAACAGCAGCATTTTAAATAGGCCTGGGGTGGCAGCAAAGACCGGGTCCTTTGACTCAAGCAGGTGCGCACCCTAAAGGATGACCTGAATGTAAATGATTTGAGTGTTGCTTGTAAGTTTTTGCCAGAATAGCTATCATGATGAATTTGGACAACAAATTGCATAGTTCAATGAAAAGTTCAGGAATGTCACAAGCAAAGCATACTGGTAAAGAGCAAATAAACAGAATGGTCGCCCTACCTGATGAATTTGCATTAGATTTCCAGCAAACTGAGCAAGCTTACAGCACTTGTTAGATCACCTTGAGGTTAGCTGCGCTTGTGTCTTTAACTTGCAGGCGCCCAGGTGCATTTGCTGCCATCCGGCTGCTCCCCAGTCATAACCTTTTTGCCATAGAAGAAGAGCTGTGCACAGCCTTGGCCTCAGCAATCGTGCATGAACCACCCTTAGAAATGGCCTGGATGGCATGCCAGGACAAGGTGGGCAGCGTTGGCTGGTCTGGCAAGCTAGGATCAAGTGGTTTGCAGATGAGATTTGAAGTTTTTTCCAGTCAAACAGCTGAACCAAATTCACAACTCAGCTGGTCATGCATGCAACCTTGTGCTGACCAAATGGACCAGGCTTATTGTGAGAATCCTCATCTTGAATGAAGTGTTTTCCAGGTGACTGCCAAGTCCACAATCCCAAGCTTTCAAACGCTCTATTTGCAGGAAGTCAAACAGAGGCTAGTGACATGCATGGTTGACAGATCAACCTCTGCCCAGGTAAAATATTGTCTCCCATTGGGTCACTGACAACAGAAGGGGATAAGCTGCTGTATCATGCTGCTCAACATTGACTGCCCCTTCGGAGTGCTCTTGTCTTGGAGGTACTATGTACTGATATGTCTGACTCACATTCAGGAGTTGATGGGCCACAAGTACATTCTTCTCAGCGAAGAGCAGCGAGCTCATGTGATATCTTTGCGGGGCCTTTTGGCTGGCGGACTGCTTCTTCACTGCCTCCAAAGAAGACACAATGTGCAATTCGGTGTGTCCAGGTGAGAAGCAAGCTGGTGTCAAGAGTGTCTGGAACTTCTAGTGCATAATTGGGCATGTACCCCCGTGAACACCAGGATGCTAACCTAGCTAGAAATCGTAGTACTTTGCACCCTTACAATCACGGGCAAAAGCCGCCAAATGTGGATTCAATCATATTGCGAAGAAAATCAGCATTGCATATCACTTAGCGCTCCAAGGTCTGTCGTCATTTCCTTGCTGGTGCTTTATTCCAAACATAAATACATCACAAATACAATGCTTGAGGTGGGTAAAGGTGCCGAGGTTGGGGAACTGTGCCAGGAAAACAGGCCTAGAGGAAGAAAAGCAGACCCACCAGACCCGGATTTTATGCATGATTTGTATGAAAGTTCTTAGGGTTGCAAAGAAACATACAACTTCATGCTCTCGATGCAGAATGGTAGCTTTTTGAACTTTTGGGACAGGGTTAATTGAGACACACACAATCTCACAGCCCTGTGCCTACTATGCCTGCTTTTGCAGACTGAAAAATGCTCGCAAACGCCTGGCTGTGCCTTTCAGGTACGAGCATAAGCTGCTGCAATTCCAACAGCAAAGCAAGCCTGCCATGGATTTATCTGGCCACTTTCTCATATTTATATTTTTTTGCCCCCTGATCTATTAATTGCCTTCATACTTTCAGGGCAGCAGACATGCCCTCAGAGCGTAGTGAATTTGCACAACCTGACACAGCACTTATTCTTACTACCATCAGCTACTACTATGATGGTAAGCAGCTAGTTGCTTGAAGAAAAGCTACACAAGAGCAAGCCTGGTTTGTGGCATGTTCCTAATAGATTCAGTGAAAAGCTTGGCAAAGAGTTATGTAGTGTTGCACTGTTCATGCTTCAGAGTAACATAATGTTGCTGCTAGGTGTTCAATAAGAAGCACTTGGCATGGCCAATCATCATGGTGGCATGATGAATGATGAAAATCAGCCAGAATTAACCCTCCCTTAATTTAATCTGGCTGACAAGGCTACTTACCCTTCCTCGGACAGGCCTGTCCAAGCAGGAACTAACCGATGCCTTGAATGTGCTCCTGAGTATGGGCCCAAATGCACAGCGCAGCTATTACCACGCCTGGCTCCAGAGGTCAGGCATGCACATGGACCCAGGTGTGTTTTGTTAAAGGTTTTGGGCAAGCAGATGGCACAGAAAAGAGGGCATCAGCATCAGGGATGTAAAAGACACAAGCTGCCAGAGAAAGCGTCTTTAGCGTGGTCTGTATACATCTAGTACTGCAAGAACTGGAAATGGTTAAGGCCTTGTACCCTGCGCCTTATCCTGGCCAATTGCAGATCACCTTGCTGCACTGGATGACGTGCGCAAGCTGGACACCACCAACACACAGCAGCTGCACCTGCTGCACCAGTATTACAGCCACAACATGCTGACCATCGACTTCTGGCTCACCTTCTGTGTGTTCCCGACCGAGACCAAGCAGTTGCCCACCAGGCTGGCTAGAACTGCCTGGCACTTGGCAGATAATGAAAGCATTGTGGGCTTTTCTGGTATGTTTGAATTAAAGATTAAGATTGCTAGGGGCTGAAACAAGGGCACGGGTCTTGTGTTATGGGCATGGAATACCAAAAATATGGTAATAAATAGTGTGCAAGGTGTCAGAGCTAGCAAATGCAATATGTAGGAGACCGCACATTTAAAGTAAGTAAGGACATGATGTTATGCAAGACTTGTTTCACTTGATGTAAATGCACTGCACTTGATGTAAATGCACTGCACTTGATGTAAATGCACTGCACTGCATGCATTTCCAAAAGAATAATTCTGGCTGCACTACCATGCCTCACCCGTGCAGGCACCAATGACTGCCATCGTCTGCTGCCCCTCCAAGTTTACCAAGCTGACCCGGGAGAAATGCATCTTCAGGCAACCAACGGAAAGATGCTTGACATCATCCTTAAGAACCCCGGGTACAGCACCCTTTCACATGTAAGATGTGGCCCAGAGTGAAGGTAGCCTCCTATCTTCTATCCTATTATTGTAACAGTGTTATTTTCTTCCTTGCATTTCTCCCCTTCCTATCTCTTCATCCCTTCCTTTTCTTCCCTTCCCCTTTCCTTCCCTTTTCTTTCCTTACCTTTCCTTCATTCCATCCATCCATCCATCCATCCATCCATCCTTCCTTCCTTCCTTCCTTCCTTCCATTCTCTTTCTAAGCATTCTGCTCTGGGGATCACAGGCATGCAGCTACTCCTTGGTCCTTTGTATGAGTATTACATGATGTCTTGTTTTTTACAGGAGCAATCAGATGGTCACCCTCTGCCTATGTGGCAGAAATTATTAAGTCATGCCATATCAGAGAAGGCGGACGCCCTGATTGATTGTGGGGCACTGCTGGCTGGTGTGAGCAACAGGTGTGCATCGTTTTGCGCCATTGCCAGGTAGCAGAATCGTTCTAGAAGGTCATCATCCTTCATTTCTGCACTTGATCGTAGCTTATAAGACCAGGCAGACTCTGGTATGACATATTCTCATTTAAGCTGGCTTGCGCGTCTGAAATGAGCACCAAGCTGCATCTACTCTTAATGCATGCAACCAGTTGCATAAATTTTAAGGAAGAGCTTATGGCTTAAGCGATTCTTTCCTCTACTTCCTGATTAGCCAGTGTTTTATAGGTATTGTCACAATCCAGAGTTTTAGGCGTGCCCAGAGCCTGCACAACAGTTTGTCCGCACTTGAAACGCTGAAGTCATGCCTGTATTTTTCACCAATGGGTATTCGTGATGGTACAGCCAGCTTAATGCGTGCTCACTTTTGCAGGGATGCTGCTGAATATGTTCTCCCCCTCCTTGACAAGTCGCGCCACCAGGGCGTGTGCTACTTTGAGCCAAGGTCCAGCCCACCTACCTGGATGATTCTAGAATCAAGAGGACGGTGCCTTCCCCTGGCCAGCGCACCCGTCAAAGAGCGAGACACATTTGCGATATTTGATGATGCGCGCTGCAGGGGCGCTGATCTCAAGGTGTCTTCATTTGGCTCTCTTGCCTGACTGCTGGCCCTTTTTCTGTTTTCTATCTGCGGCAATCAGATGTAAACTAGCCCTGATGTCTTGTACTCAGCTGCCAGGGCTCAACACTTATGCCAGCATAGCTTCCAAGCCGATTCCAGCTTGAAAAGCATTGGGCACTTACCCGTGTTAGTACAGACAAAATGTGCACATGCATGTGCTCACTCTGCAGCTGCGCCAAGATGCCATGGGCATGGTGACTCTGGGAGCAGGAATGACCAAGGACAAGCTCATGCAGGTACATTCCCTCTGAATCCACACCCTTGTTTGATACAATGGAAGTGCAGGTTTGTTCAACCAGCATGTCTGACTTCAAGGGCCTGTAAATTTATCCCAGGCAGATTGCATCAACACATGGCTTTGAAGAGCCAAGCAAAATTGTGCCAAGACAATGGGTTTTCTGTCACATGTGCCCTGCAGGCAGCAGGGCGAATGCGTCTACTGGGGAGGGGTCAGACACTACAGTTTGCCGGCCTTCAAGAGATCACTGACAAGATGAGTCAGCTGAAAAGCTGCCACAGCAGCAGCAGCAGCAGCAGCAGCAGCAGCAGCAGCAGCAGCAGCGGTACACTTTCCCTCACCTCACAGCAAGTGCTGCAATGGGTGATGGCCAACACAGTGGAGTTCCATACAGAGGGCCTAATGGAATGGACCCGGAAAGGACTGCACTTTGTGTCCACCAAGACCCACCAGGGGTTGCCACTGCTGGAGGCGGAGCAGTACGAGCTGGAAGCCTTGTACGCAGAAGCAAGGGTAGAGCGGCCAATGGAGGAGGAGATCCAAAAGCTTGCACAGGTGCAAGCGCTGCTGCCGAGTCAATCTCGGCCAAGCCAGCAAGTTCAAGACCAAGATATCCAGCAGCAGCAGCGGCAGCAGCAGCAGCAGCAGCAGCGCACAATTGAAGAGCTGCCAGGCCTCCTCCTGAAGATATGTGATCGTGGTGTTTTACTTGGCCATGGCCACACTGTCGTCACCTCCAGGCACAGTGTGGACGACCAGTGTGAGCGAGAGCTGGAGAAGGAAGAGGAGCAGGAGGAGGAGAGAGAGCAGCAGGTGAGGCCTTCTCAGAAAGCTGCCCCTGCTGTTGCTGCAAAGTTCAGTCTAGGGTGCTCGCAAACTCAGCCGTCGCAGCCACAAGTGTACTCTCCAGTGCAGTACAACATGACTCATGACAACATGGTGCACATGAAGTTGCTGCCCAGGCGCGTTGCTCCATGCTTGCTGCCATGTGTGATGCCCTTGATGTGATGCCTGCCTTGTGCATGCGCAGGTCCCTCGTGCACAGCCCCAGGCAGAGCAGGATTGGCAGTACTCTGCAGCCCTGACAGCCACCTCTGCCATCAAGCTCAGCAGCCACACCGAGATCCTGCCTCTGCCCAGAGTTGTGCGCGACCACCTTCCGCCTGACAGCCCGCTTCAGCACATTTGCTGGTCAGAGCGGGTGCTCTGCACAGCAAACTTTGTGCGCACCATCTCTGCAGCCAAATCACCAGCATTAATTCATGAGTACCTGCGGCCCTTGGGCATGGTCTTGCTCTTCCCTGCAGATGGCACTGTCCTGCTTGTCTCTGAGCGGGAAGCCAATGCGCTGCTGCTGCTGCTGTACATGCAAGGAGGTGCCAGCAGTGGGGGCTGTGCTGAAGCCCAGGCACCCGTTTTGCAGCCTTTTTGCTATGCCCGGCTAGCTCATTACAGTGAGGGCAGCATGCAGCTTCTGGCAGCAGGGCACAGCTTTCCAAAGGCTGTCACCCAAGTGGGCAGCATCATTGTTGACATGCAGCTGTTCAATGGCGACACTGCCTATGGGGATGAAAGCAGCAACAGCAGCAGCAGCAAGGAGGCGCGCTTGCTGTTGCGTGGTTTGGTGAATGGCAAGAACAGGGCAGCAGAGGACATTGTGGGCATGCGAGGGAAGATGCCCATGTTCCCTCGCAGTGACCTGGAGTGGGCCTGCAGGATTGAATAGGGAGTGGGGTGAGCATAGTAGGCCATGCGCGGAATGAAACCTCAGCAGAATGAGATTGCTGCAAATGAATGCTCTGTAGGAAAGCAATGGCTAATGGTCACGGCCTCCTGTGCCGAGGTGTGCACATGCAAGCCTGCTCTGCATGTAGATGGAATTGTGCATGACTTATGTTTTCAGTTTTATTCACAAGGGCAGCTTGTTTATGACATGCTGGACGTCTTGAAACACACTTGGACTGCAAGATCCGGTTGGAAAGTGGCACACATAAATTGCATGAAGGTCGTCCCCACGAGCAGCCCCCTCCAAACTGTCTCACTAAGCTTTCCAGCACCCCTCCTCATATTTTGAGCAGGCCTTGGGGTCAAGGGTAGCCCAGGGGCCGTCCCTGAGGCAGTCCCAGCCTGCTGCTGCTTGCTCGTCCCATGGAACTTCAGGGTTTCGGGTTTGACTGATTTGTGTGGACAAGGAAAGCCAGGCAATAGTTTGAGTAATATCGAACCAGAATTTGGTTAAAACTCGGCGCTACACAAGTTGATATGGTGCAGCATGATGACCTGCCTCCCAGCAGCGGCATGCCCCTGGGCCTGTCAACGCTGAACCCCGTCAACGCAAGCCAGTCCCAAGGCAACCCGGTCCAGGGCTGAGGACTCCCCGCTGTCCTTCCCCCTCTTCACCCCCTTTCCCCTCTTCCCATGCAACAGTAGCAGCAGCAGCAGAATCTTGGTCAGGCCTCCAGCTACCCTTACTGCATAGCACCAGTTGGTCTTGCTTGCATGCCTAGAGACAGCCTTCCCATGCCTTCACAAGTGTGTGCGTGTGTGCGTGCGTGCGTGCGTGCATGCGTGCGTGCGTGCGTGCGTGCGGGCAGGCGATCG
>LFIK01000781.1_pt1 | contig 24267 bp, 24 predicted proteins | sample 643401 | NCBI WGS metagenome assembly LFIK01 (sample SAMN03777447, study PRJNA286221) | soda lake metagenome | biome: soda lake; feature: Kulunda steppe; material: water; isolation source: sample T5-Br brine of Lake Tanatar-5 | place: Russia: Kulunda steppe | collected 2010-07
ACAGGCCGGGCAGGATCGTCATCACGCGGATGCCGGAGGTGGAGAGATCGCGCGCCATGGGCAGGGTAAGGCCGACCACGCCCGCCTTGGAGGCGGCATAGGCGGCCTGGCCGATCTGGCCGTCCTGGGCGGCGACGGAGGCGGTCATCACGATCACGCCGCGCCCGCCATCCTCGGTGACCGGATCGAGCCCGGCCATGCCGGCGGCGGCGCGGGCGCTGGCGGCGAAGGTGCCGACGAGGTTGATCTGCACGGTCTTCGCGAAACTCGCCATGTCGTGCGGCACGAGTTCACCGGTATCGCGCTTTTTCGAAACCGTGCGCTTGCCCGGCGCCACGCCGGCGCAATTGACCAGGACGCGCTCGATGCCGTGCGCCTCGCGGGCGCGGGCGAAACCGGCTTCGAGAGAGGCGTCGTCGGTGACGTCGACCTTGCAGAACAGACCGCCGATATCCTTGGCGATGTCCTGCCCGCGTTCTTCGTTGAGGTCGAACAGGGTCACCTTCACGCCCTGGCCGGCGAGCATGCGCGCGGTGCCCTCGCCGAGGCCGGATGCGCCGCCGGTGACGATCGCCGCCATGGTGTTGTCGAGTTTCATGATCATCCTCCGAATGTCGTTATGCTCCCGCTATCGGCGGCTTGCGCGGTTTTGTCCAGTCGGTGTGATGCGGATAGGGCGGTGCGGGCGCACGGTTTCGGTGCAAGCGTCAACGATGCGTTTACCAAGTTTGGGGATTCTGCGGCCATGAGCATCATCCGCAATGTCCTGAGCGCCATGGCGCTCTCCGCCATCCTCGCCATCCCCGCCGCCGCGACCGCCGTGGCGCAGCCGGATTATCGCGCCTGTTTCAGCCAGATCCGCAGCCAGGCCCAGCAGGCCGGGGTGACCGGATCGACCTTCGACCGGGTGATGGGCTCCGTCACGCCCGATCGCGAGGTGCTGCGTTTCCTCGATCGCCAGCCGGAATTCCGCACCCCGATCTGGGATTACATCGCCGGCCTCGTGGACGAGGAGCGCGTCGAGGACGGGCGACGGATGATGCAGCGCTATCACCGCGAACTCGCCGCAGCCGAGGAGCGCTTCGACGTGCCCGCCACGGTGATCGCCGCGATCTGGGGGGTCGAATCGAATTACGGGCAGAATATGGGCCGGCGTCCGCTGCTCGAATCACTCTCCGCCCTCGCCTGTGAGGGGCGCCGGCAGAGCTTCTTCCGGGGCGAGCTCGTCGCGACCCTGCGCATCATCCAGAACGGCGACATCCCCGCTTCCGATCTGCGCGGCTCCTGGGCCGGCGCTTTCGGCCAGACCCAGTTCATCCCCTCCACCTTCCTGCGCGTCGCCGTGGACATGACGGGCGATGGGCGCCGCGACATCATCAACTCGGTCGCTGATGCGCTCGGCTCGACGGCGGCCTATCTGTCACGCTCGCGCTGGCAGTCGCGGCTGCGCTGGGGTTACGAGGTGCAGCTGCCGCGCGGTTTCGACGCCTCGCTCGCCGGGCGCGACAAGAAGCGCGACATCGATTTCTGGCGCCAGCGCGGCGTGCGCACGATGGACGGCTCGAACCTGCCCGGCTCGGGTGTGCGCGCCGTGCTGTTGCCGGCGGGTATCGAGGGCCCGGCCTTCCTCGTCTCGCGCAATTTCGATGCCATCTTCTCCTATAACCACGCCGAATCCTACGCGCTCGCCATCGCGCTTCTGGCCGACCGGATTGCCGGTCTGCCCGGGATCCAGACCCCCTGGCCGACCGACGATCCGCCCCTGTCGCGGGCCGAGCGTCGCGAGGTGCAGGAGCGCCTGATTCGCGCCGGCTACGATATCGGCGATGTCGATGGCATCATCGGCCCCAAGACCCGCGAGGCGGTGCGCGACATGCAAAGCCGGCTCGGCATGGAAGCCACGGGCCGCGCCGGCGGGAAACTGCTCCAGGCGATGCGCTCGCGTTGAGAAATCCGCGCGGCGCATCCTGATTGTCCACGATCGCGGATCCGGCGGTGGTTGACGGGCCGAGTGGCCTCGCCCACGATGCCGGCATCGGCTCGGGGAGAGGCATGACATGAATCCGTTCTGGCGTTTTTGGGACCGGCTCGAGATGTGGCAGAAATTCGGTCTCAGCTTCCTCGTCGCCGTCGTGATCATCGTGACGCTCGTGACCATCATCTGATGCCGCCACCGGGTGGCGTTCACGGGCCCGGCGATTAACCCTATCTTCAGCGCCCGGCTTCTAAGCTTGCCCATGCGGGAGGACGATCCGGCGACTTGCGCCGGATGGCTGCCGCGATGCGCTTGCTTTCGAGGCGAAGATGGATCTTGCCACCGGCATCGGACTCGTCGCGGGTATCGGCACGCTGATCGGCGTGATCATGCTCGATGGCGGAAATTTCGGCACCTATTTCGATTCCAAGGGTTTCGTGCTCGTGATCTGCGGCACGGTGGCCTCGACCATGATCCGTTTCCCCCTGGCCATCATGATCCAGGGTTTGCCGATCGGGGTGCGCTATGCGTTCCAGATGAAATCGGAGACGCCGCGCGACCTGATCGAGGAATTCTCCCGCATCGCGGAAGTGGTGCGCCAGAGCGGGCCGATCGCGCTGGAAAACGTCCAGACCGACAACACTTTCCTGGCCCAGGGGCTGCGCTATATCGCCGACGGCTACGACAAGGAATTCATCCGCGAGACGCTGGAGAAGGATCGTGACAATTTCCTCCAGCGCGTCGATGCCGGGCAGAAGATCTATCGCGGCATGGGCGATGCCGCGCCGGCCTGGGGCATGATCGGCACGATTCTGGGCATCGTGATCATGCTCGCCAACATGAACGACCCGGCCAAACTCGGCCCGGCCATGTCGATCGCGCTCCTGACCACGCTCTATGGCGCGCTGATCGCCAACCTGTTCTGCCTGCCCATCGCCGACAAGCTCGCCCTGAAATTCGAGGACGAGGAGGTCTCGCGCTCGATGATCATCGACGGCATTCTGCAAATTCGCGATTCGCGCAGCCCCGCCATCATCCGCGAGATGCTGGTCGCCTATCTGCCCGATCAGCATCGCGAAGAATTCGCCGCCGAGGCCTGAGGGAGCGCTGCGCATGGCGAAACGCAAGGCTCAGCCCCCCGCAGGTGCGCCGGCCTGGATGGTGACCTTTGCCGATCTGATGGCCGTTTTGATGGCCTTCTTCGTGATGGTCGTCGCCTTCTCGACCCAGGATCAGCGCAAGCTTCAGATCGTGGCGGGTTCGATGCGCGATGCGTTCGGCGTCAATCCGGAATCACGCTTCTCCGGCATCATCGAGGTCGATGGCATACCCACCGCGACCCATCTCCAGCATCTGCGCGACGTGCCACCGGAAGAAGCCACCGATTACACCACGCCCAACGATTTCGAGCGGCGCGACGAAGGCCTGCCGAAAGTGCCGCAGGATCACGGCTTTGCCCTCGCCACCGCCTCCCTGCGCCAGGCGCTGCAGGACATGCCGGAAATCCTCGAAGTCTCGCGAAACGTCATCATCGAGCATACCGAAGAAGGCCTCGACATTTCGCTGATCGATCAGGACGGGCGCTCCATGTTCGCCGAAGGGGCGGTGCAGCCCTATGAGCGGACACGCCTCGTGCTGGAAGCAATCGCCCCGGTCCTGCGGCGCATGCCCAACCGGGTGCGGGTCTCGGGTCATACCGCCGTCCCGCGCCCCGGCGCGGTGACCGTGGAAGATACCTGGGCGATCACCTCGGGGCGCGCCGTCGCGGTGCGTGACATCCTCGCCGCGAACGGTTTGCCGAACGAGCGCTTTGCTTCCGTCGTCGGCAAGGCCGATACCGATCCGATGTTTCCCGACAATCCCTATATCGCGCCCAATCGCCGGGTGACGATCACCCTGCTCACCGAAGCACCACCCCTGCCGCCGGGCATGCAATTCTGATATCGCCCTCGCGAAGACGCACGGGGCGGTCGATCTTTTTTCCCGCTCATGCGTTACCCCGTCAGGATCATCGGCCCCGAGCCGGTGGCAGATGATGGAGGCGAATGATGTCGTGGAACAAGCCCGATCCCGAAACCAATGCCCCGCACGCGCATGAAGCCGAGAAACCGGATCCGCTGAAATCGGCGCCATTGCCGTCCGGGAAAAAGCACGAAGACGTGAAGGACGAGGCGGCGCGGCACAATGCGGAGCGACCGCGCGACGACGATTCCGGACCGATCAGCGGTCGTCCGGAACGCTCCGAAGAAGCGATCGACGAGGCGCTGGAGGAGACCTTCCCGGCTTCCGATCCGCCGGCCTTCAACCGCATCACGGGTGCCGGGCGCAGCTGATCGGCACCGCCTGGAATTCGCTCAGGGCGCGTGCAGCAGCGGTTCAAGCGCGGCGCGTGTCGCGTCGGGAATGGGGAAGGGTTTGCGCGTGGCCTCGTCCATCACCACGCAGACGCCTTCGGCTTCCGCGACAATTTTGTCCGCGCTCATGATCTTCTGACGCACGCGCAGGGACGAACGGCCCAGATGTTCGAGCCAGGTCGCGGTCAGCGCCTCGCCCGGATAGAAGGCCTCGGCCTTGAAGTCGATGGCGATGCGCGCGATGACGAAGAAGGTGTGATCCGGCAGATGCGGCGTCACGCGCTCGCGGAAGTAATGCACCCGGCCCGATTCGCATAACACCGTGAAGACCGAATTATTCAGATGGCCGTTATCGTCCATGTCGTTGTAGCGCAGGATGTCGCGCGTCACGAGAACGCGTTCATCCGCGACCAGCGCCTGCCAGTCTTCCATGCCGAAAGTACTCATTGGCAAAACCCGCTCATCATGAGGCTGCTCCACGCCAGCACCGCGTGACGGTCATGCCGTCACGCGCCATGCTCTACAATGAAGGCCGGAACCGTTCCATGCGTATCCGCGCGGGACGGATCAGGCGACTTCGCGGCTCTTTTCGGCGCGCTTGCGCGCATTGGGATCGAGCAGGACCTTGCGCAGGCGGATCGATTTCGGCGTGACCTCGACGAGCTCGTCATCCTGGATCCAGGCCAGCGAGCGCTCCAAAGTCATGCGGATCGGCGGCGTCAGGCGCACGGCCTCGTCCTTGGAGGTGGAGCGCACGTTGGAGAGCTTCTTGCCCTTGAGCACGTTCACCTCGAGATCGTTCTCGCGGTTATGCTCGCCGATGATCATGCCCTGATAGACCTTCCAGCCGGGCTCGATCATCATCGGGCCGCGATCTTCCAGATTCCACAGGGCATAGGCCACGGCCTCGCCGTTATCGTTCGACATCAGCACGCCGTTGCGCCGCCCGGGGATCTCGCCCTTATACGGCTCATAGGCCTTGAACAGGCGGTTCATGATCGCCGTGCCGCGCGTGTCGGTCATCAATTCGCTCTGATAGCCGATGAGACCGCGGGTGGGGGCGTGGAAGACGAGGCGCTGGCGGTTGCCGCCGGACGGCTTCATCTCGATCATGTCGGCCTTGCGCTCCGACATCTTCTGCACGACCACGCCGGCATGCTCCTCATCGACGTCGATCACGACTTCCTCGATCGGCTCCAGCCGCTCGCCGGTGGCCTCATCCGTCTTGAAGACGACGCGCGGGCGCGAGACGGCGAGTTCGAAACCCTCGCGGCGCATGGTCTCGATCAGGATGGCGAGCTGCAATTCGCCGCGCCCCGAGACGAAGAAGCTGTCCTTGTCGGAGGATTCCTCGATCTTGAGCGTGACATTCCCCTCGGCCTCCTTGAACAGGCGGTCGCGGATCATGCGGCTCGTGACCTTGTCGCCCTCGGTGCCCGCGAGCGGGCTGTCATTGACGATGAAGGACATGGTGACGGTGGGCGGATCGATCGGCTGGGCCGGGATCGCCTCTTCGACCGAGAGATCGCAAAACGTATCGGCCACGGTGCCCTTGGTCAGGCCCGCGATGGAGACGATGTCGCCCGGTTCGCCGAGTTCGATCGGCTGGCGCTCGATGCCGCGGAAGGCGAGGATCTTGCTGACCCGGCCCTGTTCGACGGTCCTGCCGTCCTGGCCGAGCACCTTGATCGTCTGGTTCGGCTTCACCGTACCGGCGGTGATGCGCCCGGTAATGATCCGCCCGAGGAACGGGTTGGCCTCGAGGATGGTGCCCAGCATGCGGAACGGGCCTTCCTCGGCCTTGGCTTCCGGCACGTGGTCGAGCACGAGATCGAAGAGCGGCGACAGGCCCTGATCGCGCGGGCCTTCCGGCGCCGCCGCCATCCAGCCGTCACGGCCTGAACCATAAAGAATCGGGAAATCGAGCTGATCGTCGGTGGCGTCGAGGGCGGCGAAGAGATCGAAGACCTCGTTGATCACCTCGATATGGCGCTCGTCCGGGCGGTCGATCTTATTGACGGCCACGATCGGGCGCAGGCCGATCTTCAGCGCCTTGGCGACGACGAATTTCGTCTGCGGCATCGGCCCCTCGGCGGCATCGACCAGCACGATGGCGCCGTCCACCATGTTGAGGATGCGCTCCACCTCACCGCCGAAATCGGCGTGGCCGGGCGTGTCGACGATGTTGATGCGGGTATCCTTCCAGACCACCGAGGTGGCCTTGGCGAGGATGGTGATGCCGCGTTCCTTTTCCAGATCGTTGGAATCCATCACGCGTTCGGCGACGCGCTGGTTCTCGCGGAAAGCGCCCGACTGGGCGAGAAGCTGATCGACGAGGGTGGTCTTGCCATGGTCGACATGGGCGATGATCGCGATATTGCGCAGTTTCATGGGACTTCCGATACGGGTTTTCCGATTGAGGAGCCGGGGGCCACGGCAGCGAAGTGGCGTCGTGGCGCGCGTGATCCGCGCCGCGCGCGGCCTTTGCGCGATGGGGGCTTTTGCGTTGCAATACGTGTTTTTTGCGCCGCTGGCAAGGATTGTGCGCAGCAAGGTGTCGCTTGAAGAATTACGAATCCTCGCCCGCATCCTCGGCCACTTCCCAGCCGGCGGCGCTCACCCCCGATTCGAGGCTCAGCCGCCCCACCAGGGTTTCGAGCAGGGTCGAACTCTTCTGCTCGGAGCGCAGACGTGCCGTGACCTCGACGCGGTCCTCACCGTCCCGGTCGCGGCTCTCGAGGCGCTCCAGATGCAAGGCCGTACCCGCGACGCCCTGCAGCAGCAGGGCACGCACATGCGCCTCCTTCTCGTGACGCGCGGCGATGCGCACCCGGTAGAGATAGGAAATCTCGTCGGCGGTGGGGATCTGCCGGTTGATGATCTGCACCACCGGGCGCAGGAACAGGTTGGTCAGAAGAATCAGCGCCGTGGTCATGGCGGCAGGCACATAATAGCCCGCACCGGCGAGAATGCCGACGGCGGCGGCGCACCACAAAGTCGCGGCGGAATTGAGCCCGCGCACATTGAGCCCCTCGCGCAGGATCACGCCGGCGCCGAGAAAGCCGATCCCCGAGACGACCTGTGCCGCGACGCGGGTCGGCGAGATCTCGTCCGGCGTGAGGGCGGCGAAGACGGTGAAGCTCGCCGCACCGAGCGCCACCAGCGCATTGGTGCGCAGGCCCGCCATGCGCTGGCGCCATTGCCGTTCGAAACCGATCATGGCGCCGAAGGCGACAGCGGCGAGCAGCCGCGCGAAAGTATCGAGCAATACGAGAAATTCCATGAACGCCTCCCCCGCCGTCGGCGAGGACGGCGCAATCTGTCATGCGGGCGCGTCGCTGGGGCGGCAGTGTGCCGCCCCGTTGCAATCATGCCCGGGAGCATCAACTGGCAGACATCTGCAACACTTGCGTGGCAATGGCGAAGTAGATCAGCACACCCGCCACATCGGCAATTGAGGTCACGAGGGGCGCACTTGCTGTCGCAGGGTCCATGTTGACCCGCGACAGAAGGAAGGGCAGCGACATCCCGATAATGGCCCCGACAAGCACGATCGCGACCATCGACAGGGCGACGACGAGAGCGATTTCCGGCCCGCCGCGCCACACGCCGATGAAGGAGACCGCGACGGCCATGGTGACGCCGAGCAGGAGCGCCGTGGCGATTTCACGACCAAGCACCGAAGCCCAGTCACTCATGCGTACATCACCGGTGGCGAGCGCACGGACCATGAGGGTTGAGGATTGCGAGCCGGCATTGCCGCCCGATGCGATCAGGAGCGGCAGGAAGAAGAGCAGCGCGAGGTGCGCGGCGATGGTATCTTCGAAGAAGGCGATACCGGCGCCCGAAAAGATATTGCCGAAGACGAGCAGCACCAGCCAGACGATGCGCGCGCGATAGAGCACGAAAATGCTCGCATCACGCACATTCGCCTTCAGGCCGGTGACGGTACCGACTTTGTGGAAGTCGCTCGTGGCCTCCTGCTCCTGGACGTCCATGGCATCGTCCTGGGTGACGATGCCGACGAGCTTGTCGCCGCCATTGATCACCGGAAGCGCGATCAGGTCGTAGCGGGAGATGATCTGGGCCGCTTCCTCGCGGTGCTCCTCGGCCCGGATGAAGACCGGGTTGGTATCCATCAGATTGCGCACGCGCGCATTGGCCCGCGCCACGATCAGATCGCGCAGGCTGATCACGCCGACGAGCTTGCGGTCCTCGTCGATGATATAGGCCTGATAGACGGTCTCCGCGTCGAGCGCCTGATTGCGCAGGGCCTCGATCGCCTCCTTCGCCGTCATGTCCGGCGTCAGGGTGGCGTAATCCGAGGTCATGATCGAGCCGGCCGTGTCCTCCGGATAGGAGGCGAGCTTGCGCAGATCATCGCGCTCGGCCTTGGCGAGACCGGGCAGCACCGCTTCCTGGGCGACGGGATCGAGATGCTTGAACAGATCGACGCGCTCGTCATGGCTCATCGCGCCCATCAGCCGCGCGAATTCGCGCCGGCCCATGAGATCGGAGAGCTCGATCTGATATTCCGCGTCGAGATAGCCGAAAATCTGCGCCTGCTCATGCAGATCGACATGGCGCATGGCGGCGAGCGCGTCGCCGGCTTCGAGTGTATCGAGGATGGTGGCAATATCCGCCGGTTCCTGGGAATCGAGGAAGGCGCGAAGGGTCTTCTTGTCGCCTTCCCGCAGGCAGGTGCGAATGGCGTCCGCCACGATGGCGATGGTGTCGTCGTCCGAAAGGACGTTGCGATCGATCTCGAGATCGAGAAGGGTTTCGTTCTTGGTCATTGCCACCTCCTCGCCGGTACATGCACCGGCAAGAGGTGGATCCGACGGCGATCAGCCGAACAGAACCGTTTTGCCGGCGCGGTTACCCGCCTGCGCATGATGCGCGTCTGAATTCAAGGCGCTTCCGCAGAAGCGCCGACTAGGGCTGTCGTCCATCATTCTCTCGATTGGATTTTGCATCGTAGGTTGATGCGATGCGGCGGACATGACCGCAACGCCCGCCATTGTCAAGCTGTTCCGGAGAATTAGCAGAAAAAACCGTGAAATCGGCAAGGATGCGTCGCGAGGAGCGGATTTCGCGCAACGAATCACGCCCGCGCCGATCTAGCCGCCGCGCAGAAACAGCTGGTTGCCGCGCACCTCATAGGAGGAGAGCCCGTCGAGGAAGCTCATGCCGAGCAGGTTGTGCGAAAGCGCGTCGCGGCGCGCCACCAGCGCGCGCACCCGGGTCTGCGTGATGTCGCCGATGGTCAGGCTGTCGAGGGTGATCGGCGCTGCCATGGTGCGCCCGTTGGCGGTGACGACGGGCACGACGAAGCGCAGATCTTCCGGCTCGTAGCCGATACGCTGCGCGTCAGCCATGGTGATCACCACCAGATCGGCGCCGGTATCGAAGATGAAGCGCATCGAGGCGCCGTTCGCCGCGCCGTCGAGGGTGAAGCCGCCAGTACCGCCGCGCGTCACCATCACCTCGCCGGGTTCGGTCACCCGGGTCATGCCGGGCGAGGCCTCGCCGAGAACCCGGCTGACCACGGTTTCGAGCTCGAACCGGTAGGTGTAGATCGTCATCAGGCCGATGATGATCGCGACCCAGATCACGATGGCGCGAAACGCGTCCGACATCCGCCCGCGATAGCGCCCGAAGACCGATCCCGAGAGCAGCAGCAACAAGGCCGATAGGGCCGTGACCCGCGCGAACTGGTCCGGCGTCATGCCCGCAATGTCGCGTTCCCCGAACGTGAAGACGAGGATGGCGAGGCCGACGAGGAGGATGCCGAAACCGATCGCGCCGGGCATGATCAGCCATCCCGCCGCGCGCCGGGCGGTTCCCGCGTCGCTGGCTCCTCACCCAGAAAGGCCTTGCGCATGCGCGCTTCGAGCCCCGCCATGATGGAAAGGCGCTCCTTCTCCGAAAGCCGCCCCCAGCCCGCGATCTCGTGGCGCGTGCGCCCGCAGCCCTCGCACAGACCGGTCTCGTCGTCGATGAGGCAGACCTTGATGCAGGGGGAGGAGGCTGACGACATGATCGGAACGGGCTCCATGGCTATGCGGCAGGATTGGTCGTTGACCCCTAGATGGGGTCAGGCGGGTATCAGGATCAAGAGGGCGGTGAGTGCGGCGATTTCGGACAATTGCTGCGTGGCGCCGATCACATCCCCGGTCTGCCCGCCGAGAAGGCGTCGCGCGAGCAATTCGCAAAAGAGAACCGTCGCACCGGCGAGGATCAGGGCGAGGGTAAGGGCGAAGAGCGGGGCGAAGAGGCCGTGGCCGGTGGGGATCAGGGTCACGAGGCCGAGAACGAGAGCGATCACCCCCGCACGCGCATAGTCGCGCGGGCGTATCCGCCCGGCGGAGGCCGAGGCGCCGCTGGTGCGCGCAGCCGGCAGGCGCAGCATCAGCCAGAGTGCCATCCAGCGCGAGATCCCGGCCATGGCGATCAGCGCGGCGGCGGCGGCGACGGCGCCGGCGAGCTCGGCAATTCCCGCGACCAGACACACCCGCATGATCAGCGTCAGAACCAGCCCCGCCGCGCCGAAGCTGCCTATGCTCGAATCCTTCATGATGGCGAGCCGGCGTTCACGGTCGCCTCGCGCTCCGAGCGCATCACAGCAATCGGCGAGCCCGTCTTCGTGCAGGCCCCCGCTCGCGATCAGGGTCACCGCCACGGCGAGCGTCGCGGCGGGCAGGGGCGGCAGGCCGAGCGCGAGCGCGATCAGCAGAACCAGCGCACCGGGCAGGGCGATGAGCGCGCCGGCGAGCGGCAGCATCCGGGTCATCCGGCTGAAATCGGGCATGTCGTGCGGATCGCGCTCGAAGGGCAGGGCCGGCACGGGCAGGCGGGAGAAGAAGCGCAGGGCCCGGGCGAGATCAAGGATGGCCACGCGCAGGCGCGACTTGCGCGGCATGAACCCGCTCTCATGATCATCCTCATCCATCCCCGACACCTTTCCCCTGCCATCGCGGCGCCATAGCTTCACCCCGTCCCCATAGCCCGCTATAGCTGCGCCGCCAACCGAACCGTGATTTCAGCAGAGACCCAGGAGATCGAGCCATGAGCGCGACCGAGCAATCCGGCCACCCCTTCGACGATATCCGCAGCCTCGTGGCGGCGATGCCGGAGGCGGATCAGCAGGCGGTCGCCGCCGTGCGGGCGCGCAATGCCGAGCTCACCAAACCCGCCGGCAGCCTCGGGCGGCTCGAATGGCTGGTGGAATGGCTCGCCGCCTGGCAGGCGAAGGAGAAGCCCGTCGTGGCCCGCCCCCTCGTCGCCGTCTTCGCCGCGAGCCACGGCGTCACCGCGCAGGGCGTCTCGGCCTTTCCCGATGCGGTGAACCAGCAGATGCTGGGCAATTTCTCCAATGGCGGGGCGGCGATCAACCAGATCTGCGCGGCTTACGGCCTCGGCTTCAAGGTCTTCGATCTGGCCGTCGACATGCCCACCAAGGACATCACCCAGGCGCCCGCCATGGGTGACAAGGATGCGGTGGCGACCATGGCCTTCGGCATGGAGGCGATCGCCGGCGGCACGGATCTGCTCGGTATCGGCGAGATGGGGATCGGCAACACCACCATCGCGGCGGCGATCTTCACCGCGCTCTATGGCGGCGACGCGGCGCATTGGGTGGGGCGTGGCACCGGCGTCGATGATGCCGGGCTTGCCCGCAAGGTCGCAGCGGTGGAGGCGGCCATCGCCCTGCATCGCGACCATCTCGATGATCCGCTCGCGGTGCTCGCGCGTCTGGGCGGACGCGAGATCGCGGCCATGGCGGGGGCGATCCTGGCAGCACGCAGCGAGCGGGTGCCGGTGGTGGTCGATGGTTATGTCGCGACGGCGGCGGCGGCGATCCTGCATGCGATCGATCCGCGCGCGCTCGACCATTGCGTCTTCGGTCACCTCTCGGCGGAGGGCGCCCATCGCGACGTGCTCGAACGCCTCGGCAAGGTGCCGCTCCTCGCCCTCGACATGCGCCTCGGCGAGGGCTCCGGCGCGGCCATGGCCATGGGGCTGATCAAGGCCGCCGCCCATTGCCATGCCGGCATGGCGACCTTCGCGGAAGCGGCGGTGGCGCAGAAGCTGCACTGAGCCTGGACGCATCGCGCTGCCGCGTGATGCTGCACGCGGCGCGCCTTTGCGCGCTCAGTCCTTCTTGGCGAGATCGTTCAGCTTGGCTTGCATCTCGGCCATCTGGGCCTTGAGGCTGTCGATGTCCTTTTCGGCAGCCTCCGTCCCGTCTTCGCTGCCGGAGGAATCCTTCGGCGAGAAGGGCGTGAACACCTTCATCGCCTCGGTGAACATCTGCATGTTGTTGCGCACCTGTTCGTCGAGCGCCATGAAGGCCTTCGGGCCGAAGGTCTCGCTCATCTGCGCGCGGATCTTCTCCTGCTCGCGGGTGAAGAGCGACATGGAATGCTCGAGATAGCTCGGCACCATGACCTGCATGCTGTCGCCGTAGAAGCGGATCAGCTGGCGCAGGAAGGTGACCGGCAGCAGGTTCTGGCCGCCTTCCTTGTTTTCCTGCTCGAAGATGATCTGGGTCAGCACCGAACGGGTGATATCCTCGCCGGATTTGGCGTCATAGACGACGAAATCCTCCCCCGCCTTCACCATGGTGCCGAGATCCTCCAGCGTCACATAGGTGGAGGCGCCGGTATGATACAGGCGGCGATTGGCGTATTTCTTGATGATGATGGGCTGCTTTTCCGTTGCCATGGCGTTGTCACGTCTCTTTACTCACGGCACGACACCGGCTCACCGGACAGGTCGGCGCAGGACAATCTCCCTTGAACCTTAAGCACTTCGCCGCCATGCGCAAACATGAATTTTGCGAAACACACGTTATCCTGACGTGAAAAGAGCAAATCGGACGACCGGCCGGCATCTGATCGCATGCAACAGTGATCGCTTCGGGTTGACGTGCATGCGTTCGCGCGTGGCCCGTGTTTCACGGCAGACTCCCGTGATTCGGAGCCTGCCGTGCCCGACTGTCGTCGTCTCGTGCGCTTCTGGATGGGGTTTCGGCGCTGAAGGGGCCGCCTCAGTCATGGAGGAGGGCCTGTCCTTGCCCGGAGATACTGTTGCCGAACCCGTGCAGGACGATTACGGCGGGGAGAGGGGGCGTCATGGCGGCAGCCTGAGCAGTTCCTTCGCCATATTCGCCCGGGGATAACAGGCGCAGCGATGGGTGATGCCGGAAACGGCGTTCACTTCGATCCGGCCCGCGACCAAGGGCTGGTCAAGTCCGGCGATTCCGGTGATGCTCGGACCGCTCCATCTCTGACCCGCTGCATCCATGACCAGGGCATGATATCGTTTTCGGGATTGGTCCCGGCTCTGCCGAAACGATTGCCAGCCGCCCTCCTTCCTCCAGCCCGGATCATCGGCGACAATGCCCTTGGGCCCCGCCTCGGAGGCGGGTATGAGCGTGGCACGCGAGGAGCACCCCATGACGCGACGAGACGAGACGACGGACCCGCTCGCGGATCCAGCCGCCTTTGCCGCCCTGCATCCGGGCCTTCGGCATGCCCCTGCCACAGCGCGCAACCGCGAACCGATCCGGCAGGCCCTGAAAGATCTGCTTCCCGAAAACCCCTGCACCGTGCTGGAGATCGCCTCGGGTTCCGGCGAGCACGCATTGTGGATGGCACGCCATCTGCCGCAGGTCACCTGGCTGCCCAGCGAAGCCACGCAGGAGGGAATCGACGCCATCCGCAACTGGCTCGCGCATTGCCCGGATCTGGCCGGTCGCGTTCGCTCTCCCGTCGTCATCGCCGCCGATCAGCCGCCATGGCAGGGCACGCCGGTGGATGCGGTCTTCGCCGCCAATCTGACCCATATCGCCCCATGGTCCGCGACGCTCGGCCTCGTCGCCGGCGCGGCGGCGCGGCTCGTGCCGGGGGGTATTCTCGTGATCTACGGCCCCTTCAACGAGGGCGGCGGTTTCACCGGCCCCGGCAATGCGGCCTTCGATGCCACCCTGCGCCAGCAGAATCCGGAATGGGGTCTGCGCGATCGCGAGACGATCGACGAGGTCGCCGTGGCGCAGGGCTTCTGCGTCGAAGCGGCCCGCCTGATGCCCGCCGACAACCGCCTGCTGGTCTATCGCCGGTGAAGCCGGGCTGGGCGGCGACCCTGCGGGCAGTGCGCCATCGCGACCCGCTCTGCCGCCAGCTGATCAGAAAAAAGGCAGCGGATGCCTCCATGCAAGTCTTAGTGAAACAACAAGGCGATTGACCGACTTTTGATAGGCCAATAACCTTGCGGAATGTTCGGGCTGCGGCGGCCTGTACCAGGGAAGAAACAGAGGGAGCTGATCATGACATTGAAACCCTGTATCAAACGTCTCGTAGCCTCGACGGCGGTGCTGGCCCTGATGGCCGGCGCGGCCTCCGCCGAGACCCTGCGCTGGGCCCGTACCGGCGACGCGTTGACGCTCGATCCGCACGCGGCCAATGAGGGCCCGACCACGGCGGTTCTGCATCATATCTACGAAACCCTGGTCGAGCGGGCGCTGGACGGCTCCCTGGAGCCGCGTCTGGCCACGTCCTGGCAAGTCCTTCCGGATGATCCCACGGTCTGGGAATTCACCCTGCGCGAGGGCGTGACCTTCCATGACGGCACGCCGATGACGGCCGACGACGTGGTGTTTTCGCTGAATCGCGCCCGTGCCGAAACGTCGGATTTCCGCGGCCTGCATGCCGCCATCGAAGACGTGACAGCCGTGGACGATCTGACCGTGCATGTGCAGATGTCCGGCCCGTCACCGCTCTGGATCCAGAATACGACGAACACATTCATCATGAGCCGGGCCTGGGCGGAAGAGAACGGCGTGACGGAACCGCAGAACTTCGCCGCCGGCGAGGAGAATTATGCGGTCCGCAACACCAACGGCACCGGCCCCTTCATTCTGACCGAGCGTGATCCGGAAGTGCGCACGGTCATGCAGCTCAACCCCGATCACTGGGCCGATGCGCCGGCGGTGACCGAGATCATCTACGAGCCCATCACCGAAGCCGCGACCCGGATCGCCGCGCTGCTCGCCGGGGATGTCGATTTCGTTCAGGACGTGCCGGTTCAGGATATCGCCCGGCTGGAGCAGACCGACGGGATCAGCCTCTTCACCGGCCCGGAGAACCGCAACATCTTCTTCAGCTACGATCAGGGTTCCGAAGAACTGCGCAGCGCTTCCGTGCCCGGCAACCCCTTCGCCGACCCGCTCGTGCGCGAGGCGATGGCCCATGCGCTGGACCGGGAGGCGATCCGGCAGGTCGTGATGCGCGGCCAGTCCCAGCCCTCGGCGGCGCCGCTGCCGCCCTTCGTCAACGGCTGGACCGAGGAGATGCACGCATTCGACGGGCCCGATATCGAGCGTGCCAACGAACTCATGGCCGAGGCCGGCTATGCCGACGGCTTCTCCGTCGATCTGCACTGCCCCAACGACCGCTACCTGAACGATGAGGCGATCTGCACGGCCTTCGTCGGGATGCTGGGCCGGATCGGCATCAATGCCAATCTGGTCTCGCAGACGCGTACGCTGCATTTCCCGCTGATCCAGAACCGGGAGACGGATTTCTATCTGCTCGGCTGGGGTGTGCCGACCTTCGACAGCCAGTATGTCTTCGATTTCCTCGTGCACAGCACCGAGGGAGCGCGTGGCGGCTGGAACGGGTCGAACTATTCGAACCCCGATGTCGATGCCCTGGTTCAGGCCATGGCCACCGAGACGGATCCGGATGTCCGCAACCAGATGATCGCCGATGTCTGGGAAATGGTGAACGAGGACCGGGTGTTTCTGAACGTGCATAACCAGATGCTGGCTTATGCCACGCGCGAGGGCATCAGCCTCGAGGTGCCGCCGAACAACGCCCCACGGATGTGGAACGTCAGCATCGACTGACGCGCTTGCGGGTCCGCCGGCGCTGCCGTGCGGGCGGACCCGGCGATCCGGCCCTTGCGGCTTTGTCCGCGGTCGGATTGCATCACAGACATCCCGGCATCGCGCCGAAGAGGGTTGGTTCGGGGCAGCGGAAAGCCTCGCCGGTTTCGAGAGACATACAGCGTCATGATCGCCTTCATCCTCAGACGTCTCGTCCAATCCGTGATGGTGATGCTGGTCGTGGCGCTGGTCTCCTTCGTGCTGTTTCGCTATGTCGGCGATCCCGTCGCCAGCCTGTTGGGACAGGAGGCATCCGCGGCGGATCGCGCGGCGCTGCGGGCCCGGCTGGGACTCGACCAGCCGGTCCTGATCCAGTTCATGGATTACATGAGCCGTGTCCTGCGCGGCGATTTCGGCTTCTCCTACCGGCTGCAGGAGCCGGTGATGGGGCTGATCCTGCAGCGCCTGCCGGCCACGCTGGAACTCGCCTTCGTCTCGGGGCTGGCCGCCTTCGTGATCGGCGTGTCCATGGGGGTCTATACGGCACTGAATCGGCACAGCTGGATCTCCAGCGCGATCATGACCGTGTCCCTGATCGGCGTGTCCCTGCCGACCTTCCTGATCGGCGTGATGCTGATCTGGGTCTTTGCGGTCGAATTGCAGTTGTTGCCCAGCTTCGGGCGCGGCGAGACGGTGCGCGTGGGCGGCTGGACCAGCGGCCTGCTGACGGAATCCGGGCGCCGGTCGATCATTCTGCCCGCGATCACGCTGGGCCTGTATCAGCTGACGCTGATCATGCGTCTGGTCCGGGCCGAGATGCTGGAAGTGTTGCGCACCGACTACATCAAATTCGCCCGCGCCCGCGGCCTGTCGAACCGGGCGATTCATTTCGGCCATGCCTTGAAGAACACGCTGGTTCCGGTAATCACGATCACCGGCCTTCAGCTGGGTGCGATCATCGCCTTCGCGATCATTACCGAGACCGTGTTCCAGTGGCCCGGGGTCGGCGCCTTCTTCATCAATGCGGTGCGCTTCGTCGATGTGCCGGTGATGGCGGCTTATCTGATGATGATCGCGCTGATCTTCGTCGTCATCAATCTCATCGTCGACCTGCTCTACTACACCGTCGATCCCCGGCTGCGTGTCGAGCGCAGCGCCGCGCGATCCTGAGGCCGCCATCGCAAGGGCCGAGGAACAGGCAAAGCAAGGGCAACAAGAAGGTACGCATTGGTATGACCCTCCCCCGACCCGAAATCCGAGACGGCTTGCTGCGCCGCGGCTGGGACAGCGATCTGGCCTATAGTTTTCGCCGGTCCCCCGTGGTGATGCTCTCGGGCCTGGTGGCGCTGCTCATCATTCTCGGCGCAGCCCTGGCCCCCTGGATCGCACCCCACAACCCCTTCGATCCGGCCAGCCTGAACCTGATGGACGGGTTCACCCCGCCGATGCAGCCCAATGCGCTGACCGGCAACGTCTACTGGCTGGGGACCGACAATCAGGGGCGCGACGTCTTCTCCACCATTCTCTACGGCGCGCGCACCTCCCTCTTCGTGGGCTTCTCCGCCGTCCTTCTGGCCATCGTGCTCGGGGTGTCGCTGGGGCTCGTCGCCGGCTGGCGCGGCGGCTGGCTGGACAGTCTGCTGATGCGGATCGCGGATGTGCAGCTGACCCTGCCCTCGATCCTTCTGGCGCTGCTGATCTTCGGTGTCGCGCGCAGCCTGATACCGCCCGCCTATCGGGAGGTGATGGCGATCTGGGTGCTGATCGTCGCCATCGGCCTGTCGGACTGGGTCCAGTTCGCCCGGGTGGTGCGCGGGGCGACGATGGTCGAGAAGAACAAGGAATACGTCCAGGCCGCCCGCATGATCGGGGTGCGCCCGATCCGGATCCTGTTCACGCATATCCTGCCCAATGTCATGGGGCCGGTTCTGGTGATCGCCACCATCGGCCTGGCGCTGGCCATCATCGCCGAAGCGACGCTCAGCTTTCTCGGGGTGGGTGTGCCGCCCACCCAGCCTTCGCTCGGCACGCTGATCCGGATCGGACAGGGTTTTCTGTTCTCGGGAGAATGGTGGATCCTCGCCTTCCCCGCCATCACGTTGCTGGCTCTGGCGCTCTCGGTCAACCTCTTGGGCGACTGGTTGCGCGACGCGTTGAATCCGAGGCTCCGGTGATGTCCGAACCGCTTCTCTCCGTCCGCGATCTCGTCGTGGAATTCCCGAACCGGCACGGCACGCTGAGGGCGCTTGACCGGGTGAGCTTCGATATCGCGCCCGGTGAAGTCCTCGGCATGGTCGGTGAATCCGGGGCGGGCAAATCCATCACCGGTTCGGCCATTATCGGGCTGATCGAACCGCCGGGGCGCATCGCCGGCGGCGAGATCCGGCTCAAGGGCACGCGGATCGACAATCTGCCGATGCACAAGATGCGTCGTATCCGCGGCAAGCGCATCGGCATGGTGTTTCAGGACCCGCTGACCAGCCTCAATCCGCTCTATACCGTGGCGCGCCAGATCACCGAGACCATACGCGCGCATCACGATGTGGGCCCGTCCGAGGCGCGCAAACGCGCGATCGCGTTGCTGGATCGCGTCGGCATTCCCGCCGCCGCCCGGCGGATCGACGATTATCCGCATCATTTCTCGGGCGGCATGCGCCAGCGTGTGGTGATTGCGCTGGCTTTGTGCGCCGAGCCGGAACTGGTCATCGCCGACGAGCCGACCACGGCGCTGGACGTGTCGGTTCAGGCGCAGATCATCGACGTCTTGAAGGATATCTGCGCGGAGCGCGGCGCGGCGGTGATGCTGATCACCCACGATATGGGCGTGATCGCCGAGACCGCCGACCGCATCGCCGTGCTCTATGCCGGGCGGATGGCCGAGATCGGGCCGGTGGCCGACGTGATCCAGCGCGCCGAGCATCCCTATACCCAGGGGCTGATGGGGTCGATCCCGACGCTGACGCAGGTCACCGACCGCCTGACGCAGATCCCCGGCGCCATGCCGCGCCTCAACGCCATTCCCCCCGGCTGCGCCTTCAACCCGCGATGCCCGAAGGTGATGGACAGGTGCCGCAGCGAGCGCCCCGAGCTGATGTCCCGTCCCGGCTCCCGGAAAGTGGCCTGCTGGCTGCCGGCGCGGCAGGAGACGCATCATGGCTGAGCCCCTGATCCGGATCGACGGGCTGACCCGTCACTTCGACGTCTCGAAACCCTTGCTCAACCGGGTGATCGAGCGCCAGCCACGGCAAACCCTCACGGCCACGGCGGATGTCAGTTTCGAGATCGGCAAGGGGGAGACCTTCGCGCTCGTCGGCGAATCCGGTTCGGGCAAATCGACCATCGCCAAAATGGTCGTCGGCCTGCTCGCGCCGAGCGCCGGCACGATCCGTTTCGACGGTCAGGCGGTGGATGCCGGCAAGGGGATCCCGCGCGCCCTGCGCCGGCGGTTCCAGATGATCTTTCAAGACCCCTTCGCCAGTCTCAACCCGCGCTGGCGGGTGGGCGACATCGTCGCGGAACCGATCCGTACCTTCGGGCTGATGAGTGCCCGCGATACGCGCGCCGAGGTGGCCCGGCTTCTGCAGGTGGTGGGATTGACCGAGCACGATGCGGGCAAGTTCCCGCATGAATTCTCGGGTGGCCAGCGACAGCGCATCGCCATCGCCCGCGCCCTGTCCTCGAAGCCGGACTTCATCGTCTGCGACGAGCCGACGAGCGCGCTCGACGTCTCGGTCCAGGCCCAGATCCTGAACCTGATGCGCGATCTCCAGGACGAATTCGGGCTGACCTATCTTCTGATTTCGCACGATCTGTCCGTGGTGCGCCACATGGCGAACCGGATCGGGGTCTTGTATCTCGGGCGACTGGTCGAGGTCGCCGACGGCAAGCGGCTGTTCACGCAAGCGCGCCACCCCTATACGCGGATGCTGCTGGATTCGGTCCCCGACCTGTCCCTTTCGGGTCGCCGGCGGCGGCGGATCGAGGGCGAAATCCCCAATCCGATTTCACCACCGGGAGGCTGCGCCTTCCATCCGCGTTGCCCGAAGGCCCATGATCGTTGCCGCGTGGAACTGCCGGCGCCACGCCGGACCGAGACGGGATTTGCCGCCTGTCATGCGCTGGATCATGCCGTGACCTGAAGGCTCGGTGCTCCAAGGCGTTGATCGAGGCATGATTATCGCTCAGCCGTCATTCATCCCTGACGGCATGCAGCAGCGCTGCCGTGCCGGCCTTGCGACATTGCTATGCGGCGTCGGCCAAAGCCTGTGCAAGGCGTGTTTCGGTGTCCATGTCGTGGCTCGGCAGGATCACCAGCCCCGGAAGCCGCTCACGAAGCGCGCGAACCCGCGCATAGGAATCACGCAATGCCGCATAATCCTCGGCGACACCGGGCAAGTGATCGGCCATGAGCATGTCGCGTTCGAAAGCGAGGTCGGCGATCAGCAGGATTGGTGGCTGCCCCGCACTGCGCAGCAGCATCGAGACAGACCCGTCGGTATGCCCCGGGGTCGGCAACAGCACGATCGAGCCGTCTCCCATGACATCGAAGCAGCGACCGAACGGGGTGAGATCCGGATCGTCGCAGGGCGCGGTTTCGAACAAGGTCCACTGCGCTCCGGGGCGATCGACATGCTGGCGCAGATACCATTTGCGTTCGGCTTTCGGTCGCATCAGCGCCCGCCATTCCGCGCGCGGCGCCAGAAGCTCGGCGTGAAGCAGGCTGTCGATGCAGCCGGTATGGTCGAAATGCAGATGCGAAAACACCACCTTGCGGACCGCACTGACGTCATGGCCCATGCGCGCCAGGGCGTCAGCGACATTGTCGTGCGGACCGATCCTCCAGCGAAACAGACGCTTCAGGAAGAAGGCCCCGAGCGCACTGCCCAGATAGCCGCGCGGATCGCGCGCGATTTCGGGGTCGAGGCCGGTATCGAACAGGACCAGCCCGTCGCGGTGATCGATGGCAAAGAAGTGCACCGGCACGCCATCGACCCAGCGCCGCGACAGAAGCACCCAAAGCAGGGTCGGCAACCGTGAGCCGTATCGATGCTCCGGATGCATGCTGGCGATGCCCGTCGTACCCAGGCGCACGCTGCGGATGGTTTGCGCGTTTCCCCGCGACCTCATGGGAAACTCCCCTGCGCTGGCCCAAGCATGCCCTCGCCTCGGCAAGGGATCGGTCATCAAACAGTCTAACCGTGTTCGGGGTCGCGTTCAAAGGGGGGAGGCAGCGCACGGCTTTCCCGCGACGGCGCCGCATTCACCCGCACGGAGACGGGCATGCGCGCCGGGTTGACCCAGGCAATCCAGCAGATCGACGACGCAACCCGGTTCGTCAGCTTCACCTGCTATGATCTGGCCTATATCGACCTGGAACACAGAACCCTGCAGCGAGCGACAAGACCTTGCGACAAGACCTTGCGACAACCCGTTCGGCACGAGGTTGTCACCCATGTCTTAGGTACGATCCGTTACCCATGTCTCAGGGTCGTACACGGGAGAATTGGAGCGGGTGAGGGGAATCGAACCCCCGTCTTCAGCTTGGAAGGCTGTTGCTCTACCATTGAGCTACACCCGCGGCGCCGCGTTGCCGGCTCCCGACATCGGATCGAGGTCGCACGATCCGTGATTGTCATTGCGCATCTATACAGAAAACTGGATGGTGGGGGAAGTAGGACTCGAACCTACGAAGGCATACGCCAGCTGATTTACAGTCAGCCCCCTTTGCCGCTCGGGACATTCCCCCGCCGCGCACCGCATCTGGGCGGGGCGTCGGTGGGCGCACTTATGGAAAGCGCGCGCGTCGGTGTCAACCCGTTGCGATGGCCGTGTGTCGATTTTTCGGGCGATGGGCCGGCGCCTCCCGGATGTGCGGGCAGGCTGCCCTTTCCCGCTTGCGCCGGCACCGCTTGCGATGCGCGCCCGCCCGGTCCATAGCTGATGATGGATCGCCGTGCCCTGCGCGGCGAACCGTTCGCCGGAATTTCAGCAAGACAGCACATTGCCGATCGAATCCGCCATCCTCGTCGCATTCGGGCTCGCTCTCGGCGGTTTCGTCAAGGGCGCGATCGGCCTCGGCCTGCCTCTCGTCACCATCCCGATACTCGCCGCCTTTCTCGGCGTGCCGCATGCCATCGCGATCATGATGGTGCCGCTGATCATGACCAATGTCTGGCAGATCTGGCAGTTTCGGGCCCATGGCAACGGCAGTGGCTTCCTCAAGGGGATGCTGCCGGCGGGGATCGTCGGGGTCGGGTTCGGCACCTGGGCCCTGACCTTCCTGCCCGCGACGACGCTGTCGCTGCTGCTTGCCGTCATGGTGGTGATCTATATCGGTTTGAGTCTGGCGCGACCGGATATGCGCATTCCGCCGGAAGCGGGACGGCGCTGGTCGCCCCTGGTCGGGCTCGCCGGCGGTGCCCTGCAGGGGGCGACGGGAATTGCGGCGCCGATCACGGTCACTTTCATCCACGCCATGCGGCTGGCCCGTGAGTCCTTCGTCTTCGCCCTTTCGACCATGTTCATCACCTTCACCCTGGCCCAGACCGTGGCCCTGAGCATTGCCGGTATCCTGACACCGGAGCGCTTCATGCAGGGCTGGCTCGCGCTGATCCCGATCGCGCTGGGCATGCCGCTCGGCAACTGGGCGGCGCAGCGCTTCAGCCGCAAGACTTTCGAGCGCGCCATTCTGGTGATTCTCGCCATCATGGCGGCGCGCCTGTTCCAGACGGGGCTCGGACTCGGGTTTTGAAATTCCGGCAACGGGATGATGGCCGATGCCGTGGAAATCACCGGAATCGGCATGGGTGTACTCTCTCAACGGCAGCTATTGACGCGAGCGTTTGTGGCGTCATCATCGAGGTCATTCAACTCTTGCGCAGTGCGCATCGCGCCGGCGCTCTCCGCCACATGCCTCCGAGGACACCCCCATGCCTGTCATCAATCGCGTCGCCGACATGACCGACGAAGTCGCCGCCTGGCGTCATGATCTGCACGAAAACCCCGAATTGCTCTTCGACGTCCACCGCACCGCCGGGATCGTTGCGCAGAAGCTCCAGGAATTCGGCGTCGATGAGATCGTGCCCGGTATCGGGCGGACCGGTGTCGTGGGCGTGATCAAGGGGCGCAGCACCGATTCGGGCAAGGTGATCGGCATCCGCGCCGACATGGATGCGCTGCCGCTCGACGAGGCGGCAGAGGTTCCCTACAAGTCGAAGGTTCCCGGCAAGATGCATGCCTGCGGCCACGATGCCCATACCGCCATCCTGCTCGGCGCGGCGAAGTATCTGGCCGAGACGCGCAATTTCGACGGCACGGTGGTGCTCATCTTCCAGCCCGCGGAAGAAGGCGGCGGCGGTGGCGACGTCATGGTGCGCGATGGCATGATGGAGCGCTTCGACATCCAGGAAGTCTACGGCCTGCACAACATGCCCGGCATTCCCGTCGGCAGTTTCGCGATTCGCCCGGGACCGCTGATGGCCGCGGCCGATACCTTCACCATCACCGTCGAGGGCAAGGGTGGCCACGCCGCCATGCCGCATCTGGCGGTGGATACGGTGCTGGTGGCAGCGAACGTGATCACGGCCCTGCAGGGCATCGTCTCGCGCAATGCCGACCCGCTGAAATCCGCCGTGATCTCCGTCTGCACGGTGCAGAGCGGCAGCGCCTACAACATCATCCCGCAGACCGCGACGCTGCTGGGCACCTGCCGCACCCTCGAGGAGGATATGCGTGACCTGTGCGAGCGCCGCATCGCGGAGGTGGCGCAGGGCGTGGCGGCGGCCTATGGCGCCACGGCGAAGGTGGTCTATGAGCGGGGCTATCCGGTCACGGTGAACCACCCCGAGCAGACCGACTTCATCGCCGGGATCGCGGCGGATATCGTCGGCGCCGACAAGGTGATGACGGATATCGCACCGCTGATGGGAGGCGAGGATTTCTCCTACATGCTCAATGAGCGTCCCGGGGCCTATATCTTCCTCGGCAACGGCGACAGCCAGTCCTGCCACCATCCGGCCTATGTCTTCGACGACGAGGCGCTGCCCTAC
>LFIK01000782.1_pt1 | contig 24265 bp, 29 predicted proteins | sample 643401 | NCBI WGS metagenome assembly LFIK01 (sample SAMN03777447, study PRJNA286221) | soda lake metagenome | biome: soda lake; feature: Kulunda steppe; material: water; isolation source: sample T5-Br brine of Lake Tanatar-5 | place: Russia: Kulunda steppe | collected 2010-07
CCCCCCCCCCCCCTCCCCTTGTTGGATAAGCAGCTTGCTGGACCTCTCATGCACCAAACACATGCAGACTTGAGACCCCCCCTTGAAATTTCCTGGATCGAGCCACTCTGTTACAGTTGTCACAAATTTAGGTCGAAGGGATTTTTCGTTCCTCCTGGTGTTATGGCCCCCCTCCGGTTATCTGACCTACTTTTTGTAGCCATTCAATAATAGAGCTTTGCATCTCCCCTGCTCAAAAATCTTGCATTTGCTTTCTCAAGGCGTCAAGTAGCTTGTGTACTACAAGGGCACAGTGTGCGTGCTCCAAGGCTGCACCAAAAGAAACGTACACATCAGTGTCCCGGGGGGGATGTTAAAGGCCATGGTCTAAAAAACTCACGTCTTTATTGTTAAGACCTGGCACAGCCCATCACTGGTTGCAAAGAACAGCAACAGCAATAGCACGTTGTAGGATCGTGAATACTGCTGGCGGAGAGGCTCATGGACCCCTTTCTGAACAACTTTTCCGTCTTGCTACCTGGTGCAAACTTGCGGCTGTTTTCAACTAGCTTGCGGCTGTTTTCAATTTGCTACCTGGTGCAAACTTGCGGCTGCTTTCAATTTGTTTGATACCTTGATCAGGGCCCACCAAGAAGTGTTTGAGCCCTTTCGCTCATGTATTCCATGCACACTACAGACTCACAGTGAAGTAGCCCAAAAAACCTGTGGTTTGTCCTCTGCCTCTCTGCACTCCGGCCCTTGACACAGCAGCCACACTTGCAGATAGCCCCACACCATGGCACGCCTGGTCCTCTTCACGCACCCTCTCACGCACTGCAGGCCCCAGCCCAGCAGCGCAGTGCCCCCTCTGGGAGACAGCGGCTCACCACAGTTTGGCGCTCCCTTTGACCCCAATGTGGGGTACATCACAGTCGATGGCGCATCCCGGCCAGACCCCACGTACTGGCATCAGAGCCTCCCAGCCCCAAGACCCCGTGGGGTGCGTGTGTTTCCTGCAGTGTGTCCCCTGTGACTCGATTGGATCATGCGCGCCCTGGCTCCACAGGCGTGGCACCGGCATGGAGGCGCTGATGCATTGGTGTGTGGGTGTGGGTACCAGCACCATGCTGCTTTTGCCTCGTCAGCTTTCAAGGAGTGGACAAGGGTGTGAGCATGTGGCTAAGTTCCCGATTGAGCGAGCATGTGGGCAAGTAATGAGTGAGCACGTGAGCATGTGGGTGAGTGCCAAGTTTCCAATTGAGGGGATCTTGCACGAAAATTGAGACGCGGTTGGGCTTTCGCAGTTGGGGGTGGAATGCCTCCCCTCTGGGATGGGTCCTGCTCCTGACGCCCCTTGCGCCCTTTTGTGCTTTTAGTGCGTGCCCTCTGCACATGCCCACACCACCCCTTTTGGGTGTGTGTGTACGTGTGCACATGCGTCCTTAAAGTCTGTCGTGTCTGTGCCTAGAGCATGAGCAGCCCTACATGTGTTGAGCGCCCCCTGTCTCCACACTGCTGCAGATGAGGAGCGCGATGGCCGGCCGGATCACTCTGGGAACGTTGCTGTGCTTGTCCGTGTGTGCGTTCATCGTCATCGTGGCCGTCGCTGCAGGCACGGGCGGCGGCGCGGGCAGTAGCAGGGGCTGAGTGCTGCATATGCATGCATCCCAACATGGCCGCAGCTGCCATCTTGGCTGCAGCCGTCACCCCGGCTGCAGCTGTGATTATTAATTCAGGCAGCAGCGATGCCAGCAGCAGGAGCAGACGAAAGCGCGCTCATGTGGCTGTGGATGTGGACTTGGGCTACGTCTGCAGCTGCCATCACCGCGGCTGCATGCACAGCTGCAGTGGGAGAGCCATGCGTGCCATCGCAGGTGCTCTAGTGCAGCCTCTCAGCCAGCTCGCATGCGGGGAAGGTCTGTCCTATGTTTGTGTGTCCTGTCTGTCAATCATTTTCAAAGAGGAGCAAACATTGGATGTGCACTGCTGGCTTGATGACCTGGTCCGTGCCTGACTGCATGCCTGTAGTCCCTCAAATATCAGGGGTCAACCGCGGCCAAAACGTCCATTCCAGGCCCGCACCTATGCTGGCACACGAATCAAGTGATTATTTGCGCACGAACAGATGAGCAAAAAGGCACGCACGATCGCTGTCCCCTTTCCCTGCTGTGTAAGCAACAAATTAGGGCTGTTCTGTACACCCAAAGGTCCTACCATCCAGGACCTGTCCACACAACCCACACAAAGTGGAATGTTGTTGTTTATCCTGGTTACACAAAAGTTTTGAGTAACACCATCAGCCTCACACTGAGGCCTTAGCTTTTCTCGCACTTCAAGCGGAGGAGGCCATATGGGGAGCACTGGAGCTTTAAGCATGGTCATTGTGTTGTACATAGGAGTGGGAAATATGTTAGTGCCTGCTCAACTTGAAGCGTGCAGGGCATGCTTAATTCCCTTGCTATGGTGTGCCTGACTTACTCTGACAACGAAGACAAGAAATCGGGCCACTTGCGTGCCTTGAGCGTGTTGATCGTTCAAAGTGCACACCAGTGGAAATGACTTATTCTTTGTTCTTCTTCTGACAGACATGCTGGTTGCTGGGACAGGCTTATGATTGAAACTCAATGCGAGCTCTTTCTTTCTTTCTCTCTTTCTTGTCTTTCCCTATTGCATTTCACCAGAAACAGCTATCTGACCAAAGCCTGGGCGTGCTCATCTTCTTGTGTGAAGCCTAGAATTATCATACGACTAGACTGCAGGTTGAGTTCGGGGTGAAACGAATGACTCTGGGGGCCAGGCTGGGTGAAGCCCTTTTGGGGTAAAAAGCTCTAGTTGAGACAAAGTGAGTGTATGTGCGCAGTCTATGCCAAAACAGGCAAAAATCAGAGGCATGTCTTTTCTTTTTTCTTTAACACTCACTTTGTCTCAACTAGAGCTTTTTACCCCAAAAACACCAATTGTATGCGTCTTATATGGTACACATTGATATTGGTTGTTGAGTTCCAGGTTGGGGGGGGGTCAGGTGTTAACCCATGTTGGACCCTTTCACTGGATATTTCTTCAGGTATCTTGCCAACCACAGGGTCTTTTCACTCCATTTTTTTGCGTTGACATTTTTAGATGCAAGGTAACCAATATCTCACGCCAATATCTTTAGAATCATGTAATTTGGTGAAGTAGGTGATCTGGTGTGGAGATTTGGCTGTGAAAAATAGGGTTCACGCCGCGGAAGATATAGCAAGTGCCCCATTCTGTAAGTTATTGGCAAGACACGAGTTACAATGGGTTTAGACCTTCAGCCAGATGGGTTGACTGCTGGGCTTGCTGGACACTGCCAGCCAGACAAAAACATATCCACAGTCTCAGAAAGTAAAGCAAATGATTTGTATGTCTGCTTCAAGAGAAACGATTTCACATCCTCAGCTCCGATGTTGTCAAAGTAAAAAGCGCCTGTGTCTTCAATGTAAGTCCTACTAGTACAATCGGCGAATTGTTCTACGAATCTCCTTCTCTATTGGCAAGATACCGTATCTTTGACAAACTCAACTGATTTAGACAGCTTGTTAGTTGAACTGCATGCCAGTGTTAAGCAAATCTACACGATATTGTATCTGGAATGATTACTGAACGCCATAATATTGCCTGCAGGCTCATCGTGAAAAGCCATCAACAATTTTCTCTAGGAGGATGTTCGGTTCATTTGAATGACGGCAGCACTGAATGTCTGGCCCTGCAAACCTTCAAACTCCAGAAAAGAAATTTGCAGGCAGTGAAACACTCCCTACATCAATTAAGGAAAAGGGCACCTAGGGCCTAGGCACCGTATGACCCAGCAAGACAGAAATGAAAGAAGTTAATGAGGATCGGGCCCCGATGGGGGCCCCCAGGTGATTGAATGGCAGTACCTCATTCCTGACCTTGGCAATTAGAGGTTCCATGACTTTTGTCAAGAGCACGTCTGGTACTAACAAGTTTATAAGCTTACTAAAGTGAATGAGCATGGAGCTTCCTTGCAAGCTTGGTGGCTCTCTGAGGATGAAGACCAAGGTTCTTACGAGGCTCCATACTGTAACTTACAGCTTGAAGGGCTGTTAATGGTGCCACCATAGCAGTGCCACCGACTCCCAAAAAGATAGTGTAGAGGCTAACTTTGGCGACAGCTTGAAGGAGATGTTGACAAAGCTCGCTGTGCTGTTGCTTGGAGGCCTCGAGCTTACTGCTAGGCCTGGTATTTTTGCAGTGCTTGACTTCCACAAGATGGATGTACCGCTGATTGGTTACGAGCTGACTAGGGTTCCGGCCCCTGGACAAAGGCTGGTAGGCTGATGCTGTTGCTGAGAGCCCCCCATCTCCTCTACCCCCTGCCCTACTAGGGCAGTAGTACCTCTCAATGCATAACGAGGGTGGGCATGCTACAAGGGTTTAGCATGCCGCTGGGCATGCTGATAATAGGACAGACCCATTGCCCAGCTGGCTTTTGATGCTCGGTCATCTGCAAGAGACAGACTGAACTCGAGCCACGCTGATCCCATTTTGGCTGCTCTCTTATTCATTATATCCAAACCACTTTCCCACTTTCCACTCCCTGCTTGCAACAGTTGCAGCACGCAATTTCATAAAAAAATTGTGCAGAGCTCACAAGCTCAAAGCCAATAAGAGGAAGGTACAACTGATAGAGGTCATATATTGTGAAGACACCGTGACCAGGCCTGGACACCAGCTGGAGGCCTCTAGCAAACAACATGAGACTTTATACAGGCGCTTGAAAGCCAAAGAGATTACACTTCACATCATCATATTGGTGTAAGAGTTTAGATATAGACCTCAAACACTTCGCATGATCTTAAAGAGCTCGACCTTGATTCACAAAAGATCACAAGAATGTCCTTAAATTGCGCATTTGAAAACTATGTGCTCTCATGGCCTTGGTCTGGAGCAGGGGCCTGCCAGCCACCCGGTGGCCCTCCAGATCCCCATTACATATTGTATCCATTGGTGGAGGCTCACGGCACTCCGGGCCAATCTGTCTCCTTTTCCTTAATTGATGCAGGGAGCGTTTTGCTGCCTGCGTAGCTTTTCTTTTCTTTCCCTTTTCTACTAGAATCGTTTCCGCGCTTTTCTTTTGTTTCCTTGCTCTCAGGACCATACAATAAAACTATCTGCTATACAAGCAGAGTTACTATGTTGCTGTAAGTTAGCACATGTTTCCTGGTATTTGCTGCTGCTGTAGGCTCTGTGTGGCAGAACTTCTGCCTTGAAGGCACACAAGGCACTGTTAGACTTCGCAAAAACCAAACATAGCTGCCACAAAAAACTCAAGGAAACGACCTTGACCTGCACTTGCATTCTTTAACAACACTGCTATCCACACCAAAAGCTTCTGTCCGAGTTGGAACAATCACAACTACTAGTAGCACCAGTCATGGTGCTATAGTGAGCCATGGAACTTGAGTCTCAAGACTCAAAGACCACATGTGGGGGGCGCAACGCTTGCTCTACATTTAAGAGTCAAAACCTGCCACTTGTGTATTGTGCCAAGCATGGACCTACCACACGGGTTTATCATTTTTCCTTCCTTTTTCTTGTCTTTCTCCCCTGAGGAGACTCGCGGCACTCTGGGCCAATATGTCTCCTTTTCCTTGATTAATATAGGGAGTGGTTTCATTGCCTACGTGGTTTTTCTTTTCTTCTTTCTTGTTTTTTTTGGTATAATCTCTCGTGACTGCATTATGTCTTTCAAGTCCCTTAAGGGATTGTTTTTCTAGTCCCAGCAGCGAGCTCTTCTCATTCTTTTTGTCACCAGTTCCAACAGGGATAATTGATTTAATCCGTAAATTGAATGAGTGTAAAATGAAGGGGCACAATAGCTGCATGAGTGTGGCGCGCCCTATGCTACTAATATACCTTAGCCAACAGGCAGGAGAAATAATTTGCAGCACGACTTAGGCTAAAAGGTACACTCCCTACTCAATAAAGGAAAAGGAGGCACTTGCAATTGATGACGGCGTCATTTTACTGTTGGACGGTACGGATAGGGATATAACATTATTGTGCTACGTAAGTAGTACACTGCGCATGAGTGTATTGCACATGTTTACTCATGGCTCAGGAACCAAGCTTATTTGGGTTGCCAGAGTGCATACATGTTATGACAAAGGTGGCAAATGTTTGGGAGTTGCATGCGTCCTATTGGACAGAGAGCAGCCAAGGTCCACTTATGTCAAGAAATAAGGAGCCTGCCTAACCGACAGCATAGCTGGCTGTGCTGGGGTTGACATCAGACGTGGTCATGCTTTGAGCACGCGTGGGATGCCTTTGCTCTGAGGATGTCTCACAACTTTTGGCAAGTGTCAAGTGAAATCTCAATTTCCAGCTTAAGTCCATCATTGGCTACTGCTACGTCTCCAGTGGCCCCATCTCGGACCTGCAGCAGGACAAGGTCATCAGGATTGCATGCTTGGTCACTGAGAATAGAGGAGAGTAGAAACACAATACGTCAAGCTTTGGGCCTTATACACGAGATTGCTAATGTTCTAGCGTCTAGGCACTTACTTTTAAGCAGGCATTTCTTTCAATAGAGTCCCATGATACTGCAAAAAGCAACCCCCACTACATTGTCTACTAGTTCCCTGACTCAACATACCAAGAACCATTGTGCCCCACACATGTGCTGTGCAAGTGTGGAGTTGAGATGGTATTGGCATGCTGCTCAGGCCTCTCACCGCTCAAGTTGAGGTGGGGCACCCTTGGTGCGCAGAGGGATACCTCTAGCTTTCCTTGGTACGCAGAGGGATACCTCTAGTTTTCCTTAGTACGCAGAGGGATACCTCTAGTTTTCCTTCCATTCTCCTGCCCATTTTTACTAGTGGACAAATAGAATTTGATGGAGAGCTTTTTTGGCAATTGAAGAGTGTCTGGAAGAGAGTGCCATATTTAGTCCATGGGACCCAAATCCCCAAAAGCTCTTTCAGCCCCCACCGCTTTTCAAAGGCCCTCAATCTCCCTGTATAAATACCAATGGATAGCCATTGATATCTACTAGCATGATGTGTGTTGGATTTGTTTTCCAATGGACAATTGGCAAATTGTGTTAGTTGGTGTTCATGTTGGGTTTACGACTGTTCAAACACCTGGCAATGCCTTCCAAGCATGGAAGACCAGTCTAACTTTGTAGCCCAAGCGCACCTGCAGCTTTGCTGTGCGCAGCTTCCAGTCCACTTCAATCATGCCAAAATTTGGCCCTGTATATGCAGGCAACATGGTGCATCAAGCGCCTGCTTGGAAATGAGGCGGATTGAGGTAAAATGGATCTGCTTACATGTGTGCGCAAGCAGAGGAGGGAATACAGGTTTGCGGGTGACATGAGAGCACTGCTTTTCATTATGCTCTTGGTCTAAAAATTGCACCCTGAGATTTCATCATGCTGCATGATGTAGACCTGCATGCCTTGCGAGGTCCAAAATCAATACACACCAACAAACAGACATGCTCGCCCTCTGTAGCCGTTCAGCACAGGCAGAGAAAAGACAGGGTCAAACTTGATAGATCCACAGCAAAGCAATCATTTTTGTCAAGGAAGAATGACAAGGTATAAATATGTTTGAGTGATGTTACGGGGAGCGCACCTGCGAAGAATGTGCATTCCCCCCCAGGAGGCTGCCTCAACCCCACAAGGTCCTCCTCAAAATCGCCCTTGCACTTGGCTTTTGCCCTGCAGCGTAAAAGAATCAAAGCAGCACGCAGACTTGCAGCCCAGCAAGACCAACAATGCAGAGGGTGTGCAACACCAACTTACAGAAAAAAGCATTCAGGTATTATGTTCACATATGCGGTGAGAGCTACATCCAGCGTGACTCATCATCTCAATAGGCGTGACAACAAATTGATATGCGTCTTCCAGCGTGACTCACCATCTCAATGAACATCACTCGTCATCTCAAGGGACGTGATCATGCTTGACATGTAGCCTGTCGCTCACCACACTACTGGCCATTCCATTTCCTGGCATGCAGCCGAACACTCAGTGCCACTGCATGCCCTTTCCTGACATGTAGCCTGACAATCACCTCAAGGGGCGTGATGATGCCTGGCATGCAGCCTGCCACTCACCTTGCCGCAGGTTGCTTGAAATAATGGCCTCCCCCTCACACAAAAAAACCAGCCCAGCCAAACAGACAGATTGTCACAGCCCAACACGTGGCATTTTTGGTAAACCTTTCAGTCATGACTAGATGTAGATGGGCAGGAGCCCCAAGCACAACCTGTGCATGGTATCCATACTCCTCTCCAAGGCAGCTCAGCCTCATTCATCACCAAGCTCATCCTATGGCACTGCTGCTGGCTAGCGTGCTGGTCATGACCTGGCAGATGCGCGGGATCCGCTGACAGGGCAGCTCCACACAAGGCGCCCATCTCGTGTCTCAGCCTTGCACAGCGCTACACTCACCCCATGGCAGTGCTGTTGGTCAGCGCGCTGGCCATGACTTGGTAGATGGGTCGCGTCAGCTTCTCAGAGGCGAGAAGGCTGCTGTAGGCCTTGCCCGGCCCAGGCTCCACCTATTGCATTGCAAGTGGGTTTGCATGTGGGCCATGCCTGAAATCTTCTGAAAAGAAACAGGCAATGGCTGCCCTCCATGCATGGTTGCAGCAATACTGTGCAAGTCAGGCGTGGTGGTTGGAGCTCCCCACAGTCTGATCACTTGTTGAGTAGCTGCAACCTGCTGCCTACGGTTGCCCGCATGCTGGCCTCAGCAGCCAGCCACGGTCTGTTGTGCGGGTGGGGATGCGCATGAGCTGCCCCAGGCAAAGCAGGTGTTAAGCGGTCCCATGCAAAGCAGGTTTTATGCGGCCCCAGGCTAAGCAGGTGGTAAGCGGCCCCAGGCTAAGCAGGTGTTATGCGGCCCCAGGCTAAGCAGGTGTTATGCGGCCCCAGGCTAAGCAGGTGGTAAGCGGTCCCGGGCAAAGCAGGTGTTATGCGGCCCCAGGCTAAGCAGGTGTTATGCGGCCCCAGGCTAAGCAGGTGGTAAGCGGTCGCAGGCTAAGCAGGTGTTAAAGCGGCCCCAGGCTAAGCAGGTGTCAATCCCAGCCACAAGGATGGTGCTGCAATATAAATTGGCCTTAGGCTGAACAATTAAAGCAAGGCCAAGCTGCAGCCAGCACACCAGAGGCCAGGGCATTGATGTTTCAGCATGCGATGTTTCAGCATGCATGCGATGTTTCAGCATGCATGCGATGTTTCAGCATGCAGCGTTTCAGCACGCATGCGATGTTTCAGCATGCAGCACACCAGAGGCCAGGGCATTGATATGTTTCAGCATGCGACCTAAGCCCTGCTGCTTCTGAGGCTGTGCGCCAACCTGGCGCATGTCTTCACAGTGTGCTCAACTTCACAAAGTACTTAAGCAGTGGTGTTGCTGTTTGCAGTACCGGATCCTCACATGGCTAAAAGTGTGGCGCCCCACCTACCAGCTTGATATCACCAAAATGGAAATCCCCCGTCAGTATGACCACGCAGCCAGGCCCAGCTCTGCCCAAGGAGTGCACAAAGGCAGTCTGTGTGCAAGATGTGCAAGCGATGAAGATCTGAGAGCCGCTGAACATGGAGAGGCTCAAGAGGAAGAGAGCATCCCCTTGGCTAATTTACCATAGGCCAAGTTCAGGTTGCCAAAAGTCAACCCTAACCAAGTGCTTTAGATAACTGCAAGGCTAGCAACCCTGGACTCATTACACACGCAAGTTTAGTAAGCACAGTGCAGTGGCCAAGCACGTCAGACACACATAGGCGCAAGAAGACTATTAAACTCCGCGCCCAAAAGCTTTAGTGCCAACCAAGCTTGGCGAGAGACTCACACAACCTAGTAGGAACAATGCAGTGCTAAGTGACAGCAGATGCAGCAAGCCCAGCAGTGAAGGGCATATATTTCAGAAGCTTGAAGAAAGGGCTGCAGCACATTTCCCTGCATACAGAATTTAAGCATGCTTGAAATACGTGCCTGAGCCGGTTGGAAGCACAGCCAATCGTCCCCCCCACAAACTGTGCCGTCCGGTCGCCTGAAGCCCACGCTGCCAAAAACCACACTGCACAGCGTAAACACAGGCCTATAATCTCACTTGAGGTCACAAGAGAGAAATGGCAAAGGTGGCCATGCTAACGCATGCACCTTCCACGCACATGCTGCACACTGCAGGTGCGCCTGCGCACATGCGAGGGTCAAAAAGCAGAGGTAGAGAGTCATCCTGATCTCGCGCTGCTACAAAGCCCAGTGCTACTGAGCACAGCCCAGGGCCCTGGAGATGCACGTTTCAGGGTGCTAGCAAAGAAGGGCAGCAGTCCCCATGAGAGCATGCATACGTAGTGAATCAGTTCTTTGCTTCCTTTGATACCCCAGCTGTGCTGGGTGAAGACAAGGCGCCTGCCATTTGCTTCAAAGGCCGTTTGTCGGCTACATGGCAAGCATTCCATTGGCTCCTTAGGTCATTTACGTTTCATAGCAAAATTGCAAGCATCTGAATGCTGCTCAAGCTGGATCAAGCCATGGCACACTTTGATCACATACACACATCACGCGGTCCGTCACAGGCACACGCACATGGTTCATCACAGGCACGTGCTCATGGTCCATAATATGGTCTATCACAGGGACACGTACGTGGCCCACCACACAGCCCATCACAGGCAAACATACCTGCCTGACGCCACAAGCTTTAAGGGCGCGGTGCTGTCTGCCAAGCCCCGCTCCAGCCACGCGCGCTGCTGAGAGCCAAGCATCTCACAGATCGGGGACTCCTCCTCCAACCAATGCCAGATCCCTGCTGGGTCATCCCAATCAGAGGCCCGTGCTTTCCGCAGCACCCACTTCTCGCTGCCTGCACCACCTGCCACAGCACACGCAGGTGCAGGCTGGACCCAGTGCAGTGCATGCTCTTGCGCCTGAGCACTGCTTGTGCCGCAGCCTGAGAACCCACCTTCTCACATGGTCAGCTACAAATGCGAGCTGACTTGTGCCCTAGCAAGACCAGGCTGCTCCAGCATTCACTCATTTGCAAAACAATGTGAAAGCCTACTTTGGCAACGAGGCAGCATCGGCAACACAATGACCTGAATGCGCGCCAGCTGACCCAGACATGAGAACTTGGCGATGGCCTGGGGCAGGTCTGTGGGAGCTTGCATGCTAACAGGTGTGTGAATGTGCTCGGTGAGGTCTGTGTGGAAATGGAAAGAAAGAGTTGAGGTACCTCCTGTGCTGCGCACCAGTGCTCTGCTTTGTCACCAAAACATGGCAGGTGCTTTACCAGGTGGTACGCATTCATATGCAGGTACAGCATGGCCGTGCCTGCACAAAATCAGGTTCCATCAGCCACTGTATAATGTTTTGATCCAAAGACGGGTTTCTTTAGAAATTCGAAGTAAGACCCCAGCCTCTCGATGCACTGCTCACCTGTCTGTGCAACGACTATAGGCACTGTTCCAAACTCAGGGTGTGTTGGTTCACATGCCACATTGTACAAGGGGTGGGTGCGTGCTTCTTCCTGCGTTGGCATGCACAATCAGTATGCAAAGCAGAGCAACACCAAAACCAGTGAGTGTGCAAAAAAAGCACAGCTAAGCCATACCAGCAGACATCACAGGGATACTTATAAACACAGATTTTCATGGCATGGCTGTAATGACGCCAGGGAAGAAGTCACATGCAAGCCAACATATATGTGAGGCTGAAGGGCTGACAGATACAGGCAGGCTGTGCCGGCCGGGACAGCTGATCAGGCCAGATAAGCGCAATGGCTTGAGCTCAAGCCACAAATAGCACAAGAATCCACAAACCACTCACTGCTCACACAATTCAAAGCCAGCATTGAACAGCGGCGCAATTTGATGCCAGCCACTGACAGTACTATGACTTGGACCAGCCCCTGGTAGCTGAAGGCTCAAACACTGTATATGCGCCAGTGACCAGCAGCACAACAGCTCAATGCCAACAATCTCTAGCACAACTTAAGCGCCAGCCACCTACACTGGCTTGGCGCCTGCAACTGATGGCACAGTAACTGGCACCGGCCACCGACAGTACAGCGATTCTGCACTAGCGCTTGACAGCACAACATCTCATTGCCAGCCACCGCTGACCTAAACCAACCAATGCCAAGCACCTTGGCAAAAAGCCAATCACCTCTAGCACAACATTATGATGCCAGCTGCCAACTGCACAACGATTCCACATCAGCCACCAGCAGCACGGAGATTCCATGCCAGCGCAGCTAAGGCAAGGACTCAAACTCTGCCATCGCCCTTGCAGCAACCCTACCTGCGCGCACCAAGCCGCTCTTTGCTCGTCTTTGAAGCAGCAGGAGCCCCCAGGGCTGACCCCCTGCTCATCAGTTATAAGGAAGTCCTTGCACCAAGCCAGCTTGCCATCCGGCTTGTCAGAGGCCACCCCATCTTGCACATCCCGGGCATGTTGTGCAAAGCGGTCCTCACACCTGCGATTGCAAGCCATGAGTGTGGGCAGCACCAATGGCAGCTTCCTTGTATCATCCTGAGGCTTGCAGCTAAGTAGCCTGACCTAACCATACCTAACCAGACCTAACTAGCTACATAACCTAAGCTAACCTAAGCTTGTGTCATCCCGAAGCTTGCGCTACGTAGCCTAACCTAACCAGACCTAACCAGCTATGTCACCTTACCCTAGCTGACCTTGTGTCATCCTGAGGCTTGCAGCGGGCTGCATGTTGTGTAAAAGGTAATGGGAGACTATGCTCTGGAAGCAGATCTGCTTCATACGCTCTCACGATGGTCCCTACTTTTCCCATTACTTGAACTCAAAAAGCCAAGCCTATATACTACATAGACCAAAGCAAAGTCGCTGCATAGAAAGTCAAGGAAAGACACCCGTCTCCACATCTAAGATTGCCATTTCTTGGCATCCACCCAATTTTCGGGGGCAAGGTTGGCCTGTGCCCACCAAATTTCCTACAAACAAAAAAATATGTGATTCTCTTGACAGAGGTTGTACGCTGGCACCATGAACCACAGATCCAAACAAAGTAGACGAGGGCAGTTTAGACATCAACCTCTGGAGGCTGGATCCTTGGCTTGCCATTCTGTAGCTCAACACCATGGAGCATGCAGCATGCATGCTTCACTCACGACTTGCGGCGCACTTCGCATGGCAAGGGGTCCCTGTAGAATCTGCCATCTGTAACAAACACGTCGATTTGGTTGGACTCGGAAGTGGGGGTGCCAGGGGAAGCTTTGTTGAATGAATAAGAGATCTACATCAATCATGCCAGCAGAAGAGGTGTAAATTTGAGGTTTTATAATCGGTGCTGCAGTCTCTGCTTGTCTGATGCAGCTCCAGGAGCCAGTTCCAACACATGCTACACAAACATTGTCTGATAAATACGATCATCTTGGGTGGTGGACTTGTTCTCCAATTTCTCATTAAGCAAACAGTGCCAAATCACAAAGTCATACTGTACTTTCATGACAAGCAAACTGTAGAGGAAAGATACAGAAGCTGAAATGAAAACCTGGAGGCTTTGATAGCTGCCACCAAAAGCTGTCACAGCTTTAATGGCTTGCAGGTTGTCGCACAGGCACAGCCCAGGCATGGCATCAGCACCCCAACAATGCACCAGCACTGTCCCAACGATGCACCAGTCCCAACGACGCACCAGCACCAGTCCCAACGATGCACCGGCACTGTCCCAAAAGCCCCATCAGTACAAAACCAACCAGCTGACCTGTGAGCGCAAGCTCACAAGTCTCTGTAACTGCGGCGTATGAAGCAAGGTCTAATTTGCTGCCCAGGCGCAGGCATACCTGGATCCCGTTGTTGGCGTTGCGCCTAGGACTTGATGCCGGCTCTCCCAGGGCATCCAAAAACAGATTCTTGAACTCTGTCTTGTGTGGTAGCCGGCGATTACCGTTGTTCCAGCCCCAGTCATGATCTGCACACAAGACGCGACAAGCTCCCCCCTTGGTGGTTTGCTAAGGAAGTCAAGCAATCTCACCCCCGCATGCCCACTTTGAACTGCAAAGCCTGTTTCAGGCATGGCTGGAGGTGTGGAATTTCAAGGGCTGAGGTGAGGCGGTCCATGCCAGCCCACAGGAACCTTCTGCTGATTCAGGCATCTGCATATCACCATCAACGATCAAAGCTCGGCCTGGAGTGGTTTCCACAGTCATGGCTCTTAGCCCCCTCCCCGCACCATTCTTGTCACCATGGTCTGCCATCCGTGCCACCATGGCCTACCCTTTGCCGTGGCCCGTGCTTCACCGCAAGTCGCCATGCCCCACAATGCTTTACCGTGGACCCAGACATCAAACAAATGCCTTGTGGGACAGCACCGATGCCTGTGGGACAGTGCTCATGGAATTGGAGCCTGCTAGAGCTGGACGGTTGGTTGGCTAGCTGGGCACGTATCCGCAATCGTATCTGCTTGCGACATCGATGCCCAACCGTGCAATGATGTCATAGGTGCAAAAATGTTGCACATCAGCACGCTGATAGCCGTCTACAGGAATTTGGCGCGGTGCGGGCGCCCAGCGAAATGGCAGTACGGGTGTGCAAACTTGCACAGGGTGCAAACACTCTCAGCGTGCTCACATGCATTCTCACGGTGATGCTCGCAGTCATGCAGGGGGGAAGAGAGAGGGGTGGGGAACAACAGGGAAGCACGGCTTTCGCTGTGCAGTAATACATGCAGGCTCATGCTGGCCATCTGCACTGTGGTGGTGCTTACCCGACACCAAGCTGTGCTGTGCGCGCACTGTCTTGTGCCACAGTACTAAGTGCAACAGTGGTTAAATGCGCTCGTGCGCTGCATGCCCTCCAGCAGCAGGCCCTGCTCTGACTGGTGCTGGTGGATGCAAGCGCAGGCCAGAATGCGTGCAGGGGCAGGGCTGCAGCAGGCATTGGGCAAGCAGCGGCAGCAGCAGCAGTATTTGTATCTAGTGGCTGGTTTTGCTCATCACCACTTCTAGCATGATGTGGTTGGTATCCAGGATGCAAGCACGAACGGCGCGCGCAAAGCACTCATGGCATGCCGCACCTCACCCCAGCTGCCCGCGCCCCCCACGACCATGATGCCTTGCCTACCCCATTGGATTGTGTCCCCCACACCCTGCCTGCACCCCCTGCACCCTGCCTGTGCTCCCACCTGCCCACACCAGCTGTACCTCGCTTCAGTACAGCAACAGAGGGGTCCACACACCAACAATGCATCAGTACAATGTATGGATCCAGAACTGCAGGCAGTGCTGAGCCAGCCTTCTCGATACTTTGTTGTTATTGAGGGGCAGCATCACTTATGCTGTGCAGGTTATGTGCATTGCCACCCTCGCCCTCCAGCATCTGCCCATGTCCAAAATCCTCCCTGTGAATCTCCTGCATGCCTGCACACTCTCCCACCTTCCCACACGCCTGCAGTCAAACCACCCACCATCATAGGTCCCCAGCACAGCCCTTGGGCACACAGCAGGATCGGAGCCTTGGGGCGGCGCAGGGATGCCTGTGGCGGTGTCCGCATAGCCAGGGCACATGAACTCAAGGAACGCGCGGTAACCCGGGCTGTTCACCTGCAGACAGGCGGGCAGGCAGGCAGGCAGGCAGGCAGGCAGGCAGAGAATCTTGTTGAAGATGTGGAGCTTGATGGCCAGCACAATGGCAGGGCCGGGTGAGACTGACTCATGTGCCAGCACCTGGGCACCTCTTACCTGGCGAGCCATGCGTATTCTAGCAATATCCAAGTTCCCTGCCAAGCACTGGTCAGGTGGGAAGCTCATGAAGGTGGCTGGGCAGTTGCACTGCGGGGCGTCCGGGGTGGCGCTGCACTTGACCTGCACAGCAGTGGTCACGCAACCCATGATGTTCATGAACATCAGGGCAAGCTTGGCACTCAATCCATGAAAAAGGCAACCGGGGAAAAATGCCATGCCACTTTGTCCGTGCCAGGTCGAGGTATCTTGATGGCCAAGACAGCAGCATTTTCTGTGTCTTGCAATCATGCCACATTTTTAGCAGGGGGAGGGGGATTAAACGCACAGGTTGATTCGATTAGGGCTCTTGTATAATATTTTGCAAAGCAAACATCTCTGAGGCTCCCTCACCATCACCGAGTGAAACTCACAGCTGTGTCATCCAGGTACGCAAAATCCCCTAGCCAAACCCAGGCATCTGGTGCAGAAGGGATGATAGCCTGCAGTCAGAAGCGTGTGGATTTTGATTGGAACAGCAAATAATTGCTGCAATGACTCTAGGCACCTCGAGACAATTTTTGTGTGTGCAATACCTTGTGCCATGAGACTCTGTCCAGCGGCCTTTTTTTCCTTGTGTTTCTGTTAACTGGTTATCATACAACTATGTTTGCCCAACTCTTGCTTGCCTGCCTGCTTTCCTGGCTGCCTGATCTTCTGTCTGTCAGCTTGCTTCTGCTTGTCTGTGCGCCACCGCGCTCATGTGCTTGTGCATTTGTCCGTGCAAGTGCGCACATGTGCGAGTATGTGCTCATGCGTGCGTGCATTAGCAGGTGTGCTGACCATCTTGACTCTACAATTGACATTTGAATCACCAACAACCATTGTATTCATTTTGTTGGAATGGATGGAGTCTTATTGCTTGCTAACTTGCTCTTTAATACCGCCATGATTGGCTCACTAGCAAGATTCAAATAAAATGGAGAGTCAAGAGCATGGAAAACTTTGCGAAGGCTCCATTCTAGCAAGAAAGAAGTCAGGTAGCAGCACAGTGATCCTACTCACATCTTTCCAAATGGGTTGGGGCCGCACATCATATGCAGAGCAGGACCCGAAAGCGATCCGGCTGACCTCTCTTCCTGGAGACAGGCTGCTGCTACTGCTGCTGCTGCTGCTACTCCTTTTGTGACCGGGAATACTGCTGTCGCTCCTGCTGTCGGTAGCTAGCTGTCCAGGAGGTCCCAAAAGTGCAAAGACAAGGGCCAAGATGGAAAGGGTGATTGCTGTGGCATTTGCGGCGACAGATCCCCAAAACAGCCTGTTGAACCGCTGTTGCTGGCTGCGCTCCTGCAAAAGAAGTCGGTAAGTGCAGCATCTCCTTTTTTATGAGGAAGTAGTAGCCATTTTAGTTTAGTTGCGACAGAGTCCAATGAAGTACCTTCAGGGAAATAGCAGAGGGATATACGAGGGAGAACTCGTCATCCAGTGCCTCAATGCCATCAAAGCCTGTCAATGGTTCACGCTCTTGCAAGCCCGCCATGAGATGCCAGATGCCTAGAAGCTGCTTGTTCCTTAACTGGTCTTCTCAGCAACTGATAGATTATACATGAAAATCATGATCCTGATGTACCCCACAGTGCCAATTATAGATGCCTGCCTTGAACATTTCATTTGCATGCAACTTGCAGCGACATCATATAAGTAAAACATACGATTAAATTCTTATATAAACTCATTACATGCATGTGACTCTTCGTACCTCCGGAGTCTTGAGTCATTCATCTTGGAGTCGTCAATCATTATAAATTATAGGTCAAGATTTATATTTACTTTCATTGACAATTATCAGGAGGCCGGCTTCTACATTTACATGGCCACGGTCACGTCCAGAAATTATGCTCATAAACTCGTCAATGAGTTATTTGATTGCTTATGGACCTGGGTTTTATTGTTTCACAATGTAACAGCGTTGGCAGATTGCCAAAAGCTGCAGAAAGAGGGGGTGAACCCCCACGCTTCTACGAATGAAGCGCTCACGCCTTTAATTAATAATAGTGATTTCTGTGAAGACAGATTTATGAATGTGTGACAGGTGATACCTATCATAGACTGTGGGTCTCGATCGTATAGACTCTCGTCGGTAATTGGCACATTATTACCTCAGACATTCTCATATTCTTTGCAACCTGCATTATTACACACAAGACCGTGCTCTTCTTTATAGATTTAGGCTTTAGCCAGGCACAACCCCTGCCAGAAAAGGGGATATCCTGCCAAGCCTTTCAATCCTGGATTTAAGCACGGAATATGTCTTCCATTACCATAAGGGATTTCTTGGTACACATGGGTCCATGGGCTAGAACATGAGATTAGGGACTGCAAAGGAATTTCAGCTCAAGACTTCAGGATCTCTGCTTCTTGGGCGGTCACAAGGGCATCAATCTGCATGTGTCCAAATGAGACGGGAAGACCAATGAATGAGCGCACAGTCTGAGACTTTGCTACAGTGAAAGCAAGGTGTAAGAACAGTCTTCATTCACAGCTGAGTGCCTCTCTTACAAGCCTTTGCACCTGGCACCAACAAATGCCTGCGCAATGCATGCTGCAACACCAACCTCGCGGGCAGCACGGCGGATAGTCTCTGGGTGTGGAAGGTGCTGATCTGATTCTGGCTTCACGCAGAGGCTGAGCTGAGAGGCCTCCATCACGCCAGGGAGCTTGTTGTGGCTGATGTTGTTTGTGTACTTAATCGCCATGATGCCCATGAGGAAGTCAGCCAAGTATGCAGCTTTGCGCCATGGGCCCACCTGCAGGGATGGTAAGGGATGGTTTGGCAAGGCTTGATAAGTTCCTTTCTCTGCATAAGATCAGCAAGCTTTGAGGATTTTTCAAATTGTATTTCTTGGCAATACATTCGCTTCTTGTGCATTTGCAACAGAGGAAACTTTGTTTAATGTTGGTATTTTAAGCGCACCTGTGTCTGGACATAGACATCTGCCGGCTCATTGCTGCCTGCTTCCGTCTTCCGACCAAGCTGCTGCCTGCAATCACACAAGTAGCAAGGATGCATTTTCACTCCTAGTAGTCCCGAGCTAGACATCCGCAAAAATACTGTCTACAAGTGGCTTGTGTGCAAGTTGAGTGGCTGCAAGTGCACAAATTTTAGTCCAGAAGAACTGCAGTACTGCCTGCAAGTGCACAGAAGAGCCGTCATACAAGCCAGTATCCTCAAACACGGCAATGATCTGGCTGCGTACCTGAAGTAATTGAAGCCAGACAGCTTCCGCAGTTGCTTGAGTCCGCAAGGGTGGTCTATCAGCCACAGCACCTTGTCCATCATGCCGTCGGCGAGTAGGCTGCCATAGGTGTGGTACTTCTCGGCTGCATGGGCCATGGCCAGCTTCTTCTCTGTGCGTGCCATGTCTGCTTCCAGAGCATCCATCTTTGCTGCTGCTGCCTCCTCTGCTGCCGCCATATGTACTAGCTGTCTTTGCAGGTCCACCACCTGTGCATGCAACTGCAGTGGCGGCTGCCACCTGGGCACTAAGTTCCTTAATCAGCTGCTTTGCCGCACTCAGCGCATCTCTTAGCACTTCCAGCTGCTGCAGCAAATACCTCGGCTGCAACAGCTGGCTGCTGCTCAACAGGCACTTCCAGTGGCTGTGGCTGTGGCTGCTCATGAGCATGCTGGATAGTCTTGACTAGGGAAGCCATGGGGTTCATAAGCACTTATGAAGACACTGCTGCAGCTATGTTTTCATTTGTGCATCCAATATGCAACTCATTCTAGGCTCTAGAGATTCATAAATCCCTGCGTTTTCACCACAGGTTTGGATCCGGACATTGCACTGACGCATTTTGGGGGGGCACTGATGCATTTTTGGGGAGTACTAATACCCTTTTTGGGGAAACAGATGCCTTGTCGGTGGAAAGTTGGTTGACTGGCCAGGAGCCGATCCGGCCCTCTCCAGTGACTTCTTTGCACATTCAATAGAATAGAAAGTTTCAAGCGTTTGTCATAAAAGAGGTTCTATAAAATGTGTTGTACCACAAGGTAGGGGCAGGGGTAGGGACAGGGGAAGGAAGAGGGCTTGAGAAGAGCTCGAGTATTGACCAGAGAAGTCAAGCATCCATGAATGGACAAATGATGGAGGAAAAGTGAGCTATAATTGTGAACATACAGATTGACACAGGCACCAAAAGCTGGAGTTGTAAAATTTTGGCTTCAAATCTCAGGCCTCATGACCCTGTAGTGCTAGCATAAAGATTGATTAAGCTATTCAAGTGAATGCAAGCTTTAGGAATTGCAAGATCAAAGAAATAGTCAAGCAGCAGTTCGGTATTAATGGGCATTGGTCCTGCTACCTGGAGTAAAGAAGGGATTATGGCTAGGGATTGGTAAATAGGGTTTGGCAGACCCTCATCGAGCCTCTGTAGAGACTCTTTAGAGCCTATTTGAGCCTCTTTGGCAATTTGATCAGATCCTACTTACCCATCACTGATTTTGGCACTTAATACAAAATGCAAGAAAAGGTGTGGCAATTAACAGGCTTTCAAAATCATGGTGCAGGCATGAGCTAAAGCGCAAAAAGTTGACATTAGGATATTTCCTTCTCAGCCTCTGCTTATACAAGGAAAGACTGCTGCATCCAAACCAGACTCGCTGCATGGCCATAACAATGGTATTGAGCAAGAGTGAAGTGTGGACTGGCTGCGGACAGCGGCAGTGTACACCAAGCAAACAGCAGATTGCCCGCGATGAGACTGCAGAGTCTCTGATACCCTTATCCTTCCTTTCACCTTCTGTTCAGCTTGCGGATAGGCAAAGCCAGCGCTGCATGCAGCTGCTATCGGATGTACTCACACTGGACGGGTGGACTGGACTGGACTGGGCGCTGCCATACCTGTTGCACCCAAGGGTTAAAGGGGTCTACTCCCTGGCATATATCTGACCAGGTGGCTAGGAGCAAACAAGGTATTACTGCAAATTTGTCTTTAACATGCTCAAATACAGCTATAGCTGAATTGACAACAGGATCAAATTCTCCACCAACTGACTCAACTAACCTCCGGGTCACAATGCAGCATAAATCTGGCACTGCACTTATCTGGCGTGACAGGAGGAATGAAAGCATGCCCACAATATGAGTAACTGAAATATATGTGTATTTCAGTCACAGAGACAAAACCTTCAAAAAAGCCTTCATCTGGCTGATAATTGACAGATCTGCCAGCCATGCCATTAGGCTAAGTGGTTTGTGACTGATACCAGCTGATCAATCAAATGTCGTAGCGTCAGTTGGAATTGGATTGCTCCAAATTTGGCTCAATCATTTATTGGTCATGAGACACTCGGTTGCAGTTTCATAGGCACTTGAGCCAGGTACACTGACCATTACATAACCTTTGACACCTAGACGTATCACACATTAATCATTTGAATGGTCCGCTTATAAGCCAATTGGCTAGGGGGCTCCTGGATTGCCAGGTGAGCACCTAACTAGATCCTGGGCATGCAATGCCGCCTTAATCACATGATTTCTGTAGCCTGTGGTGCCTGTGACTAGTTGCAGTATATCATATGGCTATATAGCTGTATAGCACTGATGCATTATAGCTATATAGCTATGTATAGCTATATAAATTATATAACATAATTTCTGCACCCCCGTTCACACGGGAGCAAAAAACTTAATCAAAAGCTAAAGAGAACAATTCGTAGGCAAAATGCTTTTATTGGAGTACCCCCAGGGTGATCCAATGGATGAATGCGCTTTTGACGTTTTTCAAAAGGGCCCTCTGGCACCGTGAGTTGCCTAATGCCATTAGGATGCCAGTGGAACCCGCGTTGTTGTTCTTCGCTGACGCTTCCCAGGAGACGCAGCCTCATGACGTGCACGTGCCTCCCAAGAGCAGCATGCATATGCCCGCGGGCTTGTTCATGCTGTACCCAACGCAAGCCAGTCCAGGGCATGCAATATCATAGTACTGCAGCGCAACGCGATAGATTAGTTGTTCAACTTATTACGCGCACATGCAACTTGCAACTTTTTTCTCTTTAAGTCAGGTGCCACATGGCGCAGTAGCAAGTTGCAAATGAAAATGAATGAGCTAAGTCGCCAAATGATTAGTTCTAAGATCAATTGAAAAAGTCTGCAAATTGGCCTACACTGTTGAGGGTAATGATCTCGTCAACATCTTCATCACGTACACTGCCAGCACTGCCGTCATTGTTCACCTTATCTTTGCTTCTGTCCATCTCTTGGTGGTCACCGTCATCTGGTCCATTTTTGTCTTCATTAAAAGCAGTCTCAAATTCTGTACCACCCGTCTCTGCCTGATTTTCAGGCTGCTCTTTGTCGCCTTCCTCCTCTTGAACAGTATGCGCTCCTTCCTCTGATGTACTGTCAAGCTGGCCATGCGGTCTGCCTCTGGTCTGATCAACAGTAAGCCCTGGACGTCCGCGAACATCCTGCAGGAGAGCAGGGACGGGCAAAGAGGCCAGGCTCTTGTATGTGGCAAATCAGCGAGTTGCACTTGCACTTGCACCTGTATGCCTTGGCACTTAGATCAATGATGTGACAGTGGCCCAGCAGGCGAGAATTGTTTTTGGCCTTCTTGTGTTCTCATCCCCTTCATACTATGGAGGACATGAAACAGGATCGCTTCACAGAGATCGGCCGAGATCTGTGAGAAGGTCTATACTTCATGTGCTTGGATAATTGCTCTGTAGTGCTCACCTGGAATTTGGTTTTTGTGGAAAGCTGCGGCTTGGATTGCAGTTCAGGAAGCTTTGGAAGAGGGGGCAATTTCCCAGGCTTGCCTTTTGGGATTTTGGGGATTGGAAGGGGGGGAGGAAGAGGAGGTAGAGGTACTGAGCGCTGCAGCAGGGATCTGCGGACCGCCTCTTCAATGGCTGGAGCCAGGCCAAGTTCCTCATGACTTTCTAACTCGGTGGCGGAGAGATCCTGATAGTCGAATATCTGAGTACAAGGTCAAGAATCTAAGTGATATCAGCTTTTCAGGGAGTACACCGGGTTGCATTTTATGAGTGTAGCATGATCGTGCATTTAAGTAATTACTTATCAGCTTGGCCTTTAGGTAATATTACCTTGCGAATGCTCGCATTTCCATCGATCGCTGCAGATATTTAAAAAGACGATAAGTCAAATGCCGCAGGCTCATCCAGAGGAAGCCTGAAGTAAGCAGGAGAGGCTCCCCTACCACGTATTTGCCCATTCGAACGTGCGCAAGTGCTCTTGTGAACACACAAAAGTGAAATAAGCGTCCAGCTGGTTACATGCATGACTGGTAACTTTGCAGCTTACTGGTAAGTTAGTCCTCTCGCTAGGAGGCTGGTGCTTTCAAAACGTATGTTTCGTGCTTTCAAAACACATGTATCGAGGCCTGAGCAAAACTTAAGTGTCAAATTTTCATCATAAAACTTCATGTCAAATGAATGGAATCATGAAATATTGGTGCGACGTCGCAAATACGCCAATGCATCGTATTTCCAGCGAGTCCGGTGATAGACAAAGCAAGCATACTTATATTATGCTTATAATCATGATTACACATATACCTTAAACAAAAGCGAATGGGGATTAGGAGGGTGAGTAGGTTCTACTCACTCACCTATGGGGCTTTTAGCCCCATGGGTGGCCACTCCTGCCCTTGATGATGAGAGGTCCACATGAGCATGGCATGACTTTCTCAAAAGCAAATCTGACGTGTTTATAAGTACATGGAGCCAAATGAGCGTAAAGCTTTGTAGCAAGCTTGGTAGCTTTCTAAGGATACCTATTCCAAGGTAGATCAATACCAAGAGTCTTGAGCCAACTCCACACTGCAAGGCCTTGCAGGGGCGCCCCTAGGACTGTTGATGGTTCCATCCACCCCCAGACCGATATTGTGGAGTCTGGACTTTAGCTCCGGCACTTTGAAGGTGCTGACAGTGCACGCTGTGCTGTCAGTTTGTGGCTTCAAGCAATTGAAAGCTAGCTGGCCCCTAGGCCTGTTATCTTTCCTATACTTGGCTTCCACAACATGGATGTCCCACTGTCAACAATGTGTCCAATTGAGTGCCAAAAAAGGCTCTGGAGATGAGTTTTCACAGCGCGCACCAATCTTGGTGATCAGCACCGATGATCCCCCCAGTGCCAAGGTGTCCACCCTTTGAAAGGGTGGGTTTGGGAGAGAGTTCAGGCATGTTGCTCAGCTCCTGACTTGAAGTGCTAGTATTGATTTTATTTAGCTCTTGACTGATCATGTCACGCGAACAATTCCAAATATGCTGGGATGGTGAGGCCCCGCTTAACTTGCCAATAAACCTTAGGACAATTTCAGAGGGGGTAGGGGCAATATTGGCAGACTTTGCTTGTTGCCTGCACGCATACGTGTTCTTTTCTTGTGTGTGAGCTATTTTGGGTTTGTTTCATGTGTTTGTGTGTATTGTACCCCCGGAGAGAAAGAGAGAGAGAGAGAGAGAGAGAGAGAGAGAGAGAGAAGAGCAACTTACATTTCAGTGTCAAAAACAGTTGCTGATGCTAGCCAAAGGTATCAACACCCCCTTACCCCCCCACCCACCCACCC
>LFIK01000783.1_pt1 | contig 24224 bp, 21 predicted proteins | sample 643401 | NCBI WGS metagenome assembly LFIK01 (sample SAMN03777447, study PRJNA286221) | soda lake metagenome | biome: soda lake; feature: Kulunda steppe; material: water; isolation source: sample T5-Br brine of Lake Tanatar-5 | place: Russia: Kulunda steppe | collected 2010-07
CCTAGGTGTCTGCATCTGGATTTAGGCAGGCAGACACAGCGCAGTGTGGCACGTTTCAGGTTACATTCCCATGCGCTGAGAGTTGAGACAAGAAGCTGGGAACATCATAATGGTACCTGTGATAAGTGTGGCTTGCAGGCTATTCAAGAAGAAAAACACACTCTTTTCTTGTGCCGTTGCACACAAATGTGTTCGCTGAGGCTTCAATATGCAGACTTGTTTTACGATTTCCCTATGGCTCACAAAATTACTGTCAATCAGACTGGAGCTTTTTATTTATCTCAAGCTTATACTGAAGATGTCTTCAATTTTTTCCAGAAACAAACTAATGATTCCTATCGTTTTATTTCAGAGCTCATGGATGTTTTTTTGATGGCTGGTGTTCACCAGCAACCTGATCAGTCAAACTACCTGGCTGAAGGTCAAACTTAAACTTGTAAACTTGATGGTACCTCCCACTCCCAAAAGGATAGTGTGGAGACTAACATTGGGCGCAGCTCGGCAAAGGTGTTGACAGTGCACGCCGTGCTGGTGATTAGCGGTTTCAAGGTGGCTCCTAGGCCTGGTATCTTTACAATACTATTTCCTCCCGCCGGCTTCAACAATGTGTCTGCTTTTCTGGGCCAGGAAAACAATGCGCTTTATCATTTTTTGCTTTTTTGCTTAATTCCTACTTGTAATGCGTGCATGCTAGAGCACAGTTTGCAATTCCGCATGCCTGTGCATATCATGTCTGCGGACACCCTGCCACTGGCAAGATATGCCCAAAAGGCACAGAGGATCCAGTTCATCGTCTGAATTGGCAACAGCCAGAAGACAAAGCAAGCCAAATAATAAGTGAATGGTGCGTGTGTTAGTACACAGCGAATCATCTTATGCAAGGATTGACTAAAGCAGACCCCAGAATCCGTAAGTCTGTATGCATCCAACCTTGCATGAGTCTGGCCTTGTGCGGTGTGTGACTTCCATTCAGCGCTGAACGCAAAACATAAAAACAAGGGCGCCTGGAAAAGACTCCGGTAGGCAGGGCAGAGAATGCAATCCCAGTAAAGTACCACCCTCAAAAGTGTGAACCAGGCTCCTTGCCCACCCAAAACAGCATGAGTCACTCCACACTCAGGCTGGCGTTTAACCCTACCTTGTAAACCTTGTCATTCCACACCCAGGGTACATGCTTCATCGTGGGATAGCAAGGTCTAGAGCAGGGTCAACCTGCAAGGCCTAGAGCAGGCCCAACCTGCTAAGTCTAGAGCAAGGCCAACCTGGAGCACAAGGACCTCTGTGTGGAGGTTCAACCCACCAGGCTCAAGCATGCTGCAGGATCCAGCTGCTGCCTCAGCCTGCCGCGTTGCTGAAGCATGCACTCCAGGGCAGTACTAAAGTATGCACTCTGGGACAGAGCACTGGATTACTGAGGTTTGCACTCCGGGAGGCACAAACTCTTGAGGTTACTGAAGCATGCACTCTGGGAAGCATGCACTCTGGGACAAAGAGCAGCGTAACTGAAGCATGTTACTGAAGCACTGGGACAGTAATGAACATTCTGATGAACAGCAGAGGTTTGCTGAATCAGTAAAGCATGGGCCCTATGGGCATGTTGGGTCTGCCCAGCTTAATGACGCCTTCTTGGTGATCATTGCACAAACAATTGCAACCTTTGTATCAAAGCCAGCCAGAGACTTGGCCACTATTGCCGCTCTATCCTAAGCCTGGATGTAATCTAATCCCTCCCATTGACCCGTGTGGAAATGTATAGCCGTGTGAGCGCCCCTCTTCAGCGCAAAAACACTCCTGACTCCTGACATAAGCATTGTCATCTCCCAAAAGATCAGAGTATCCTTGTAGTGAAGATTAACATACAGAGGCGACGTAAATGCACCATCAGGCTAGCTACCTTAACGCAGGGGAGTATGAGTCGCTCGTTCCATGAGTGCGCGCGCCCTATTACTATCATAGTTAGTTCATCAGGACGAGCGGACCATTCTTTAATATACCTTGCATTCCCAATGGCATATCTTGATCACACGTGTTGAGTGCCGCCCATCCTATTGACAGTGCCCCTCTCCTGCAACTGTCCTGAGGTCCCATCAGGCTGCAAAATTTGGTGGAGCAACATTGTTCAAGTAGCTCTCAAGCGCGCTTGAAGGGTTCAAGCAGCGCTGAGGTGTGCACAGGTTGTCCGACTGCCGCAAGCAATGCGAGAAGTGCAAAGCGCTTGGGTGGATATGTGCACATGTGGGCAAGGAACAAGCTGCCTGCTCTGCGCAAGCAAAGCTGCCAGAAAGAGAAGGATGGGCTTTGGACCCGCGCTTCCACAGCACAACACACAGCTTGAACTTCCTGGGGCAGGTTGGAACCAATGCTTGATCAAGCATGGCCGCAAGCCAGCTATAAAGTCGGGCATGCTGGTGCAGGACATGCAAACTGCAGGTCCACTCTGCTTACCTGGCTGAGCACCAAGCCTCTCCTCTTGGACTGCATGTGCCAAAGTGAACAATGCAGGAGTGATCTGACTTATACTGTTCAATAGGGTCTCATCCAATTGAAGAGCAGATTAATGTGCGACCCTGCAGCACAGGCAAGGACACAGAAGCTCAGAAGGCCCAGCACATGCCTAGATAGGCCTTGAAGAACCCTGTTTAGGTGATAAGAGGGCCCTACAAGGAGGCTGCCAGACATAAGATGAATAGTAGGGGCTGCCAGGTATGAGTACAAGGGGCTAGACTTAACGGCAGACACACCTGACAGAGAGGAGTCGGTGTCAGAGTCCATGTCGGTGTCAGGTAACACGGAGGGGGGTGGTGTCTCCCACCCGTCTGGGATCTGACCGGTCTCTCCCCAAGAGCCAAGGTAGTTTTCCACAGCTCCCTTCATCCAACGGGAGAGGAATGCAGAGCAAGGAAACATTGCAGGTGCAAGGTAGTTGCAAGGGGGCAACAAGGGAGCTGTAGCAGCAAGGACGTTCCCAGGAAGCATTGCCGGCCTAAGCCAAGCTGCACCCGACTTGCGACAGTGGGCAATGCCGTGTTCTTCAGTGCCCCACAACCACTCAAAAGCTTATGAGCAAAACCTCCAGCACTGTTGCAGGGCACTCTCCAGCACACGCTTAGCTTGACAGACACAACAACGGAGTAGAAGGGCATCCGGGTGTGAGCAGGCATGCCTCCAGTGAAGAGCGCGCAGTGCACAGCGCCCATGGGCTGTGCATGCCAATTGCACCAGCGCAAGAAGCGCACACGTGCTCTCTGCAGCAAGTCCTCACTCAGGGCTTAAACATTGTCTTTGGGCTCATGCTTATGGTGCTTAACAGCGCCTATGGGCTTTCACTTAACATTGACAGTGTTCGCGGGCCCTTCCTGAGCACTCCATGGCGCTTGTGGCTCACTTAAAGCTCAACGACACGAAGGTGCTGCCCATGGTCTAGCACCTGCTTTCACATCTTTTCCTGAGCGCGCATTGAAGGCACATTGCGGACGCATGCACCAGGGCCCGCCGCTGCGGCATATGCCTGCAGAAGTCCTCCTGCAGCAGCCCACCCCTTTGCGGCATCCTTTCCGACACGCAGCCCGCACCTGTACTTGCTCCTCAGAGTCCAGCATCTCCTTCACATCCCGTTGCAGGCCGTCGCAGAGCACCTCCAAGGGCAGCACCGAGAACGGCTCCTCCTGCAGAGGGAGCGGACAGTGAGAGCGTTGGGGGAGAAAGGAGGGGGTTGGAGGCATCGTAGGGGGGAAGGGGGGGCTGCACCGCCAGTTTGGACCATGGTGAGAGGAGGAGGTGTGGGCAGAGAGGCACAAGGATTTAGAGAGAGCTGGAGACAGGAGGCCATCATCCGAGGTGCACTAGGCACCCCGTCGGCGAGCAGCACAGCATGGTGAGGAGGGTTTATTATGGGATGGTATAGCATGGATGCTGCACGCACTGGCAGCATGGCTGGCAGACAAAACCACAAGCGCTTGGAACGGGCCAGTGTGGCAAACAGGCATACCAGGTTGGTCCTGCTGAGAAGCTGCGTGTGCGCGCGTGTGTCTGTGTGTCACACATGAGGACAGGTGCAGTTCAATTGGACCAAGCCCAGGATGGCCATGCTGAGGACCGGGAAGAGCCCTGTCTTGCATAACTCACCATCTGTATGGCAATTTCATCGATGCCCAGTAGCAGGTACGACACCTGCATGCGCCGTGCGCCGTGCATGCTGCGCTCTTGCTGCTGCCTTGGCCAGTGAGGCAGAAAGGATAATGGACGCTCACAGAAGTAGTAGATTATGATCATTATGGTAAAAGCTTATCACAAGAGTAATTTCATATGGTACACAAGCCACGCAGCAGCACTCTAAGGCCACACAGCAGGCTGGTGGTTACATGCACCGAGGCCCCCTCATGCGCCCTTTCGTCCCATCACAACCCTGCTTTTAAGCCCCCTCTTGCACACCCTCTCCCAGCAGAACATCCCCTTTTGCACGCCTCCTCTCTCCACCAGACCCTCAGACTCTCTCAAACGCACCTTCTTCCCATTACACCCCCTGCCCATTACGCGCCCCCTGCCCTACCAGTTCCTACCGCCACCACGCGCCCCCTCTCACCATCACTGTGGCCGGCACCACACCCCAGTGCATCTTCTCCCACAATGCCAAAGGGAGTAGGAAAAGCCAGATGATGAGGAAGCGGGCTGTGTGGCGCGTGTCTGCATGGCATGGGCGCAGCACAGGTCCTGACATGCAGCACGATCAATACGGAGCCCCCAAATGGAGGCCTCACATTGAGGAGGCGGGCTGTGTGGTGTGTATGGGCGTGGCAGGTCAATGAGGTCATGGGCGTACATTCCTCGACACAGGCCAGGGAGCGCACTGCTTGACAGGGGCAAGCAGGGTACATGCGTGTGCTTTTCAGACCTGCAGAGCACAATACTCGCCATGCTCCCAGCATATGATGCAGCCCATCTCAGAGAGCCTTCGGACTCCAGCATGATCTGCTCCCACCATATGATGCAGCCCATCTCAAAGAGCCTTCTGACTCCAGGAGCCGCGGTCGCATGTTTTGCAGGTCATCAGAAGCACATGAAAAGGGAAAACCCCATGGCACCCTCCGTGATAACCCTTCTGCGCCCAACCGATCCCTCTGTCAGGCCTCATGGCAGGCAGGGTTGGCCAAGACAAGGCAGGCTCGCATAAGCAGAATGCAGCTTGGTCTTCACTCTTGGTGCCCATATTTGGTGCCTGCAACGGCCTGGCTGCAGAAGTAGGTGCCTGCAACGGCCTGGCTTCAGCTACCGGAGAACACCCAGGCATCCCTGCACAGACCTATGTGCCCTTGCACGCGCGAGCAGCCGGCCACTCCCCCACCCAGCCGACGGGCGCAGTACCCTTGAACCCTTCCCCCACACACTCACAGCTCAGCAGGATGGGGTTTTGGAGGAGCCTCTTGCAGTCATGGGTGTGTCGTCCGCACATCACTGCGTTGGTGGTTCATCAGCACCCCTGCATCCTACCCCCTCCCCCCCAAACACACACTCACAACTCAGTGGGATAGGGTTTCGGAGGATCCTCTCGCAGCCACCGAGGGCATCCTGCAGCTGCTTCACCTCCACATCAATGGCGACGCGCGCAGACCCGTCCAAGCCCTTGGCCGCGTACACGCAGCGGCTCATGAGCTGCGGGTGAGGAAGAGGCCAGCGCGCGCACTTGACGCATATCTATCTCCGTTCACAAGTCGCTTGGCTGTGTGCACGCTCATGAATGAGCTGGGAGGTGAATATGAGGTATAGGAGTATGAAAGTGCGTGTCTGTGGCCGCAAATACGAGGCAGGTGTGTGAAAGTGTGCAGTTTTGTGTGATTGTGTGTGCACCATCATGTGCTTGGCGCCATGCATGCAGCTGGCGACATACACCCAGCAGCTCATGAGCCGTGCTGAGGACCTCCCACCTACAGCGCCTGGGCCAAGCAACTAGGGGTTTGGCTTACCTGCAAGACGAGGTTGGGCCTGTGCTGTGCCTCTTCAACGAGCGTGATCTCTGCTGGCTGCAGCACATCCTGCGCACAACGGCAAAATCACAAACGAGACTGTGCCTCTCCAACGAGTATGATCTCGGATGGCTGCAACATGCCTGCGCAAAAGGGCACAGGCACATACACAACAGACACACAGCAGCACACTCACGTGTGATGACCTAGTGCGTGCTCAGTGGACACATTCATGCACGAGCAGCTCCACACCAGTCACTGAAAAACATCCCTCAAAAAGACAGACTGGCACCATTGCTCGCAACTTGCACCACTACCAACAGCGGCAAATGAGCTCACTCATTTTCTTTCCTCCCTTCCTGATAACCTTCCCCCCCTCCCCTCTCTCTCCCCCGCCTTCCTTGATTCCCTTTCCTACATGCTCCTCTTTTCCCTCTAATCCATACTTGCAGGATGACACATTCCAGCACACCTGTAGTTCTTTAGCCACCCCGGACTCGGAGGTGGTGCGGTTGCTGTCTGCATCCCTGTTGCTCCCAGGTATGTAGTTGCGAATGGTAGTGCCTGGCTGCTTCTCCTCTGCAGGTCAAGCAGTGTGTAGCGTTCGGGCAAATTTGCCATGCAGGTGTGCGCAGGTGAGGTGAAAGCTGAGGGAAGATGGATGGACGGATGGATGGATGATTTGAACAAAAGTCGGGGTTGCGCTTTTTATTCTGGCGGCTCAAGCGCAGGCAGGCCTAGCAAGCCGCGGGCGACCACCACTCACCGTACTGCCAAGTCGGCTCCTCACGCAGGTGCAGCTTGGAGACGCGTCCAAACGCAACAGCCCACCGTCCCAGGGCCAGCTTCAGACCAGGGTCGGTTGCTGTGGGGTGGAAGGGCGTGAAGCTAGCAGTGGAGCATGTGTTGGGAGCACAGTGCTGGTGGAAAGGAGAGCAGCAGGAATGAAGAAAACGTAGTGAGTGTAGGGGAGCAGGAACAAACAGAAGGGGAGGGACGGGTAGGGAGAAGACCAAGGGACGGGCAGGGAGAAGACCAAGGGATGGACCAGGAGAAGACCAAGGGACGGACAGCACAAGAGACACGAGCAGGGGGATGTTACTCAGGCAGAGGAGCACGCAGAAGATTACCGGGCTGATGTGTGCACCCCTGACGTGTGCACCTCTTGATGTGTGCACCTCTTGACGTGTGCACCTCTGTGACTGAGTGTGCTTTTGTTTACGCGCGAACGCCTTGCACAAGCAGAATAGGAGAGGCAACAGCTTACTGCACCAGTCTCAACCCAGCAAACATTCTGCCCATGTCTGTTGTGCACACACTTGCAGGAAGATTCACGAGCACAGGCGTCAAGTGGCGATGAAGTTTGAGCGCTCGGTGACCGCACCTGGGAAAGATGCTAGGGCCATGCGGACAATGTTACGGCCTGAGTTCACCTGTGCGCGCATGGCATGGAATGATGGTGTGAGGGAGCAGCAAGCAGGGGCAGGCACTCTCAGGCTGACACAGCGGAGGACCCCTTCCACTCCCACCTCTATTTGGCATACGAGCAAAGTGAGTTTAAGGTGCTGAATCAGTACCACTGCTGAACATACACACAACCGAGATTTACATTGCTGTATAGCTTTTGATCTGTTTGAGCAATTCCTGCCTTCCTTGCGTAAGACTTCCCCAGGTTCTAAGTGCAGCCACAGCATCTATCAAAAGGACATTGCAATGCAGTGCCACCCAACGATGCTCACCACTGACTCCGCCGCGCCAAAAGCAGCAAGTGCCTGAGGCCCAGGAGTGGCGTGCACCCATCACTCACCAGCACACTCCACAGTGCACGCGCCTCCACCCAACGGGCGTAGCTGCTGTTGGTGCGGAACACCAGCATGAGGGATAGGGCAAAGCTCATCTGCGTGCAGAGGGTGTGGCAAAGCTCATCTGCGTGCAGAGGGTTGAGTCGCATGCGGGGGCAAGCAGCGGTACAGGGGCCGCGGGCCCAACACTCAGACAGTGACAGCGACATGGGCCCAACACTCAGACAGTGACAGCGACATGGGCCCAACACTCAGACAGTGACAGCGACATGGGCCCCCGTTGTTGTTACCTGAAATAGAGAGCTGAGGGCACAAGGATGGACAAGCCTACTTGCCGCTTGGATCAAGTGAAGCGTGTGGCCAAGCAATCACCATGCTTCTCTGTAAAACAGCGTGTCTTAACCACAACCCATATGCTGTGCATTAAGGCCTATGCTCCAAAGTAGCACTCAGATGTCTGCATGCTTACATCCCAGGGAGCACAACACTCGCATGAGCATGCGCACACTTTCGCGCTTGCGTGCTCGCTAGCTTGAGGGCACACTGGGGTGTGTGGGTGCTTACAAGAGCTCATTTAGCTCGTACGAGTGCGCTTGCACTTACCAGGGAGTACGGCTCCCATGCGGCAGAGACGACGGCGGGCGGGATGAACGAGAAGGCCTTGAGGCCAAGCAGGGCCAGAGGCGTCCCAGACATGGCAGCGGTGTTATAGGTTGCGACCGCGACAGCAAAAGCAGAGGTCACAAGGATGGGGCCCATCAGAACGCGGAGCAAGTGCGACCTGTGTGTGTATTTGTGTGCGCGCGTGTGTGTGCATGTGCGTGTGTGTGTGCATGTGCGTGTGTGTGTGCATGTGTGCGCGCGCGTGTGCATGTGCGTCTGGGTATGTGCTTCAGTGTGTGCATGTGTGCGTGCGTCTGCGCTGCGCGCGTGAAGATAAATGTGGCAGATACCCGCAGAGCGGCATCACAGATGCAGCATGTCTTCTGTACAAAAGCGAAGAGCAGCAGATGCCTGCACTATATACACGATGTTTCTTTGCCCATCCTTCGGTCTGAAGTGTTGGCAACACCTCCTGAGTGCCTGGCTCGTGCTGGAGCACGCTCGAACTATCGTGTACAAAGTGGCTGTCCATTGCATGAGTCCAAGCGTTGCACAAGATCCAGCTCATGATCCGGAACACATGTGCACCTGAAAATGGTGAGGACGTGCTCTACATAACGTTTTGAGGATCTGTGTAGCCTCCACCCGTAAAAGTCCAGAGTGGCTGGGTAAACATCAGCCTGCAAGCAGAAGCAGTGGCGCTTGTTGCAGCATTCTCTTTGGGCCGAAGTGCCCCTTGGGCTGTTCATCTACAAACTTGAGTTCGATTTCCTGAGTCAAACTCAGGATATTGGGCACAATTAAGTCTTCTGTTGAAGCAACTGCAGGGTATGAACTCAAAAGCATTAACACTATTACAACACTGACAAGCATGCAGTCAGTATTGAAGAGCTTGCCTGTGCATCTGCATTGAGGCCAGCTGCCTGCACATTCCTTTGCTTGTCATCCCCACCCGCTTCAATAAGGACAAGGCAGACAAGTACAGCCATTGAAACAGGGAGAAACACTGCCACAGTTTCCTGGCAGCAGCGCGCGAAATGTGACAGACATGTGTCCAAATTTGGAGTGGTCAAATCTGGAGTTCACACCAGGCAGGGAGGGGGACTCCTCTCTGGGGTACACATGTGCAAGCACACTCAAATACTTTTGGCTTGTCAAGCTGCTTGAGAAAGCAGAGCATGTTTGATGCGAGGGTCTGTGCGGAAGCAGAGGATTAAAACCCTGAGAACAGTTCCCCAATCCCCCACCTCATAGATCCTCAGCTGGGTGGGCTTTTCGTATCGCTTCTTTTTCAGGACTTGCAGAGCTGCAGTTGAACTCCACCAATTCTGCAGGCTGCTGACGCTCGACTCTGTCGAGCGCTCCTCATTCCCCTTGCGCGGGCAGGGTGATCGGCTGATGTCAAGACCTGGTGAGGGTGCTTTATACAGAAGGGTTACATCTCTGCTGCTCCGCAAGCCTGAAACGCAGGCTTTGCCCCCGATGCCAAGAAGGGGTGAGGACAGCATTGCGAAAGAAAGAAATTAAATTATATTGTAATTAAAATGGTAATGGTCTATTAATCTGCGGCATTGGATGTCTGTGAGTAACGCTGGGGGCAACTTACCTTCTCCGGCACCGGAGATTTGCTCCCGCAGGCGTCTCTTTTTCAGGTGATAGCATTTTAATATGTCTCAGCAATCAATTTTTCCTTCAGATATATCTTCTTGCGTTATACGAGAAGGCTAGCAGTCGTTCTTACCTTGTCTTTGCGTGCCCTGAGACTGTCCTTGCTAGTTTGTCTTTCTAAGTTTCGTGTTTTCAACAAAACTCCTAGTTTCCAAACACTACCTTTCATCTCGAGTTTCTGCCTAGATTAGGCCCAGGTTGCAGACCCTTTTGGTTTCAGCTCAGCTGCCCTCGTTCGGCGGATACAGCTATGTAACCTAACCTAACCTAACCTAGCAGTCGTTTTTGACCTCAGTCTCTTGTACCTTTCAAACCTAAACTCTTCAGTCCTTGCAGCTACTTTTTCCTCTTGGCCATGCCGCTACTTGTCATACATGTCCCTGAGTCAGGGACCCTGACATGAAGAAATCACAGATCAGTACGCGCAGGTCCCTGGTCTGACCCCTGCTCAAGCTCAGGTTCACTGTTTGCGTTACTACTATCATCCTCAGCTGCATCTGAACCCTCACCATCATGCTCCCCATCTGTAGTCCTGCCCTCCGAATAGATGCCCGTTCTCTGCTCCCCCCCCTCCCCTATTTTGCTAATATCTTGGTGCTCATCCTCACACCAAGCCCCGCCCTCACATCCCCTCAGGTCCACTGCGGTTCCGCTGTCGCCCTGCTCCATTTCACCTTCCAACCCACCACTTCCCCCGTTTGGAGCTCCAACACGCTCACTGCTAGTCTCCTCGCCAGCGCAGCTTGAGCCCTCACAGCCCCCCTCATAGCTGCCCTCGTTATGCGCCCCCCGCTCCATTCTGGGCTGACTGCTGGGTTGCTCCTGCACAACTCCAGAGGGGACATCACTGGCTGCACGATCGCTGGGCTCCTCATGTAAAGGAAGTGCCCCGCTGGGTGCCTGGCTGCTGGGATCCTCCACTACCTCAAACGCTTGATGGGCATTCTCCACAGGCAGGGTGCGGTGCTCCACCTGATCCGCACTGACGCCGCCCCCTTCTTCCTTGGGCACCCCTGCGGCAGGGCATGAGCAGTGCCCCAACCACTGCCAAACATCTACAAGTGGCATGGCTGATAAAGCTGCAGCGTTGGTCGGACGCCAGGGCTGCTCCCCTGCTTGGTGGGCCTCCTTGCAGGACCACCTCCAGACTCACCAACGTGAGGGTCACGCAGCTGCACCTGCCAGACGAGAGCACCTTAGCCAAAGCCAATACATGCCCACAGCTAAACTAACATCCTAAGTATTGTGTTGGGCATGGCAACGGTTCTAAAAGAGGAGCTAGACCCACCAAGGTTGCCATCTGCCCTGCTGCCACCCAAGTCCCTGTTGTCGCTGCGACTGCTCCCTTCCAGGGCACTCCTGGTACTGCTGCTGCCGCTGTCCTCAACAAGGGCCACAGCCTGGCCAGGTTGGGACTCAGGCACGCAAATGATGCTACTGACGGCCTCCGGCTGTGCAACGTGTTGTGGAGAATAGATGGCAAGTAAAAAGCTTGCTGGAGAAAATTTGTTGGGTCAACCGTGTATTATCAAGAGAAATTTTGTGGGACACAACTCAAGCGGATGATGAGGCCACAAGCATACAGCACCAGAAGATGCTCGGGCAATGATGACGTTAGCTGCGCAATGTGCTGACTGTGTAATGAGAAACATGCCTTCAAGGGGTTGGCCCTTGTCACTGGGTGACATCTCTGAAATCTTCACAGCTCCACAAGGGAAGCGCTTTGAACAAGTGGCCATGAGGATGATGCACATAGTCAGCAGCAACAATGGCAGCATAAGCATGCACAGCTCATCATGCTTCTGTGGATACTAAGTTGCTTCATTGTGGAAGCCTGTTATCTGACTACTTACACATAGCATGCACACTGGTTAGGTTTTGCTGCACAGAATGAGAGAATGGTCGAAAAGCACAGACCAAAAAAGTGTTAAAAAGTGTTATCACCATTAACCAGACACCTCGATGACAGATGTTAAAATGTGTTGACACCATTAATCAGACACCTCAACGATAAATGCCCTACCTGTGGTTTAAAGTCTGGGTGCTTGCAAAGGAAGGGCGTCGCCACAACATACACGTAGTTGCACGTTGGGAATTCTTTGACACTGAAAATGATGCTGTCAGTCACATCTTTCATGCACGTAAAACGAACCTGGGCAGGAAGTAAATTAAGAGTAAATCAGCAAAGAGAGCATGCGAATGGAGTAAAACAGTACGTACCTCCACACACACTTGCAGCTGCTGCCACTGCTGTGCTGGGGGGTGAAGCCATCTCATGCCTATGGACTGATGCATCCCACATGCATCCCTGCTCACTCTGGCATCACATCCAAGAGATTAGAAATATTGCTTGAGCATAACAAGCCACTGCTCGTGGATGGTGCCTCACGCTTGGCCTGCAGGAGTGGAAGAGCTGCTACATTGCAGCTCTCTGAGATGATCCTCAGGTGCTGAGCACTGGGGGCCCTTGCATGCATTAAGCACTGATCAACAACCAGACCCAACCTTGCACACAGGCTTTGCAAGGAGGTGCAGCATATGGGAAGCCCTGCCTTGCACCCTATCTAAATTGCATTTCAACTGCTATGAGCACAGACTTCATGCTGCCAACCCCTCTCCCGCAGCACCTCTCACAAGATCATACACTTAACACTCCGCCGCAGGAAGCAGCTTCTGAACAATTGCATTGCGGTCGCATCTTTGTATCACACAGCTCCCACAACAATACAAATAAAGCACGGTGTGGACTCCAACTATCTGTGTCTAAGTCCAGAGCCATGCCCCAGGCAAGCACCTCTGCAGTGCGAGGCTCCCCAGTGAGTGTGCAGGCATCGCCGTCAGTGAAGTTATGGCTCACATACTTCATCGGAACGCTGGAGATGGTGTGGTCCACCTGGATTGAGCAACGAAATGCACTGGATTGAACAATAAACAATAGAATGCCCCCGGACTACTGATCTCACAGCGTTGGCAGCGGCGTCTGCGCGGTGGGCCAGTGACTGGCCACTGGTCTCAGGCTGAAGCTCTGGCTCACCAAGCTTGAGATGCCAGTAACAATTCAAAATGTGCTGCTGGTGATGCTCAGCAGGAGCAGATGCTCCCTATCGTGGGCACAGCTTCTTACGAGCACATTTGTGCCTGTGCACCGCAATTCATGCCCACCCAGCAGACAAAGCGGGAAAGAACTATCTGCGAGCTGAGTGGAGGATTTAACAGGACAGTGCTTCGATGAAGTAGACGCGCCGCCAAGCGGTTGCCAAATGGTCAATTTTGTGGCGAAACCAGTAGGGCAAGGCAGAGCACTCTGTCTGCAAATGGCGACACGAGGAATCCTTGTATAACATCCCACGTCACCAAATTATTGTTTGTAAATTTATATCAGTTGTGTGCAATAGCGCACAAACGCACTTGGGCAGCTCATGGGCACCAAGGACAGCTGAAAACCAGAACCCCACTGCTCCCCCGCCTCCCTCATCCTCCCAACATTAGCAGCATCAGCAAAATTGCTGTGGCGACACACTATTTCAGCAGAAGCGACCTGCATTGCCAAATGGCAACACCCCCCTCAACAATAATTGAAGCACTTTTACGGGAACAATGCAGCCCATAAGCTCGGCAGTGCCCACTTTGCGTCTCCTAGGAATCTTTCAAATACCATATGTCCGCGATCAGTTCATTCCAAGCCGCAGGCAAAGCACAGCGGCGGCCCCAGGCATACGTGAGCTATACACACATATTGTGTCACACTCCGTCGCGCCTGACGCCACGAGAATCCCACGGAAACAAATGATTAAGTTTCTGACGCCCTACAGAAGAGGTCCGGGTCCTGGTCTCCGCAGGATGGCAGATGGATAATCCACGGGGAACGCACGGACTTGCCTCTTGAGACTCCGCTTGAGAAGGTGTCACTAGTACAACACTAAAAAGTGTTTAGCATTTGTATGTTTTTAAATCCATAAATTGGGAGTACGACGAGGTGCAATCACGACCGAAGCTTCAGCACGGCACCTACGCTGCTTGGACAGCATTTGATTTGACTTATTTCTTCCAAAAGCCATACTTGCCTTAATCCACAGTTGTGCCGAAGTGATATCGCTGAGCTTCCAGGTGAAGCTTCAGCTTGGAACTTACATTGCATTTGATATGAATGTGAAGTTATGACATAAGCATTCCAGTCCTTCCTGACCTAAAATTGTCCAATTCTCCCCAAATTGAACTTGATCCGCTGGATCAGCGGCACTGACAATGTCGCTAAAACTCCCATTTATGAATGTCCCCATTTTCGGGAACGGGATCCCAAGATTGCTTGCATGCTGTGTGCGCACGCATGCTGCATCTGCTTTGGACAGCCGCTGTCTTTGACGCACCCGCGGCTTAGCAGTGACGCTAGTTCATTGAAAAATTATCAAATTAAAAACAAATTTAAAACAATGATTGAGAGAGGCTGACTGACCCAGACAAACTGGAAAAACAATTCTTAGGGGGTGGTGGGGGCCTCTGTAAGGAATGGCCACCCAGCCCAGCACCAATTACCTTGCTAAGTTCCTGGGGCCCTCTGATTCCTTTCATTATCAGGCTGCTGCAGCCTCCACTGCTGGCCAAAATCTTTTCACGAACCCCAAATGGACTCAACAAATTAATTTCCTGGCCCTATGACATACTGAAACAAAACAGGTACCGTACTGCTCCTATGTTATTGCCAGTCCTCCTATATGCGAGGTCTCCAAATAATTTCAATAATTTTCCTGCGAGTATTTGGTTTCCGCGAGGCACCAATCATTATGTCTAATGCGAACTCTCCCAATTTGGTACTCTCTCCAAGCATCGCAGCAGCCTCTCCTCTTGCATGTCTGTGTCCTCTTCAGACGTGTCCTCATGTCTGTCCTCTTCAGACGTGTCCTCCTCTGACTCCAAGGATACCTTCACTGGCTCAGCCCCTCTTCCCCTCACCCTCCTCCTTCCCCTGCCTCTGCTCCTGCCCCTGCCCCTCTCCTTGTCTCCATTGTTTGGCTCAGGAGCATTCTTCCTAGACCCTCTGCCCCTGCCACTGTCTCTGCCCCTGCCCTAGGCTGCAATGGCCGCTGAATGCTGCCTCTCATGCTCCTCCATCCGACGTGCAACATCAGATTCCAAGCGGATGCGAAGCTCCCTGGATTGCTCATTGCTCAAGCGCTTCTGTTTTGTGCAACCTTCATCAAATAGTGTCCTTTGACCCTTTGGAGCATGTGGCTCAATGGTCAGCCCCTGGGGTTTGAGCCTGGATCAGAATCTGGATACTATGTGAGGTCTTGACAGAAGTAATTTCTAAACGGTTTACAGATAGTGAGGACCCCCAATAATTGTTTTATTATTCGCGGTAACCCGAGGAGCAGTACAGTAAATAATAAACTTTGAATTTCTCAGAAACTGATTGCGAACACATGGTAAATGATTAACTCCATTTCCCACTCGCAAGTTGTGAGTAGTGAAGTAAATTAAAATTTTTCAGAGCTTGCAATTTGTTTCTTCAATTCCTGCCCCTCCCGGGCTGCCCAAATTGACCAGCATGCCTCATGGGGGTTGAATGCACTTCTATATGTTGGTTGGGCCAATCAGAAGCACAAGAGGTGAAGGGAGGCCTTGAATCTAGCTGGTTTCCACCTGAGTAGGCATAGTGCTGCTACTATACCATCGTTACCAGACCTCTCCTGCACCCCCTTCGCCAGTGCGCAGTCTAAGGCTAGTGGGGCTGGTTCCACATTCTTTGTTCCCAAAGCGCTTTGGGAGTGCACCCCGCATCTGTCCATGCGTGGTGGTCAAGCGCAGATGCAAGCTTGCAAGAGCACACAGAGGAGCAGCACAAGCCTAGAAGAGTTGTGAGAGGGATTGCCCTGAAATGGGGAATCTGAGGAGGGGATAAGAGAACCTTGTCTGAATGAGAATGTTGCACCCTCGGAAGTTACACACGACACAAAAATCGCAAATAATGGCTCAAATACTGAGGCCTCACAAGCCTGTTATACTAGCATATAAATAGATGTAATTATTTAAGGACCTTATAAGATTAAGGAGTTGCAAGATCAAGGGGACCAAATGGAAATACACTTCAGAGGTGGCTCTAGGAAGTGACGCTGAGCTGCGTACCAAGGCAACAAGTTCCCTCATTCTTGAAAAGAAAAAGGAGCAATCCCTGCCTATGAATAAAAACTCATGTGAATTAGCCAAGCCTGCCGCGGTTCGCTTCCGCATATAGCACAGACGACACCAGGTGCCTGAACATAGCATAAGACACCAGGAGCCTGAGTGTCGGGCCTCCCTCTTTCCCCCCCCCTTCCTTCTCACCTCAATCTCTTCGACTTGCGCCTCCTCCCCTGGCCAGGATCCACAAGTGAATTCCTCTCCTTTTTTGGAAGACACCTCCTGCACAGCCATGCACAAGATTGAGGGCTGGACGAAATTCTGATCCACACGAAGCAGGATTGCAGGATTGCAGAAAAAAGTTGGTACAGAGCAAAAAATATTCCCTGCAATAGCCAGGGACCTGCCCGGTGGAAAATTCACGCATACAAATTCCATTCATGTTCGCTTACGCATCAAAATTCTGCCAGCGCATGTCAACAAAACACAAAATATGCTTATATGCTATGGACATGCACACACACTATCTCCTTGTAGTCACGCAGTATTTGAAGCGGAGACAAGCAAACATGAAAGTCCTTGCATTTGCTGAGCTGGTTGTGTGTACCTGGCCCCACTGTCTGTACCCTGTAATGAGGGAGCATGGCCTCAATAGTTTGTGCCCTGAATGTTAGAGCGCAGCCTCGCCTCTCCGCTTAGAAAAGGGAGCATATGGACTCACTTGACGGATCTGCCGCACGCTCCTGCGGCACCACTCACTTGACGGATCTGCCCCATGCTCCTCCTGGGGCACCACTCACTTGACGGATCTACCACACGCCCCTCCTATGGCACCATTCACTTGACGAATCTGCTGCACGCTCCCCCTGTGGCACCACTCACTTGAAGGATCTGCTGCACGCTCCCCCTGTGGCACCACTCAAAGGATCTGCTGCACGCTCCCCCTGTGGCACCCCTCACTTGACAGATCTGCCGCACGCTCCTCCTGTGGCACCACCCACTTGACGGATCTGACACACGCTCCTCCTGTGGCACCACTCACTTGATAGACCTACTGCACGCTCTTCCTGTGAACCATTCACTTGACAAATCTGCTGCATGCTCTTCCTGTGGCACCACTCACTTGACGGATCTGCCGCACGCTCTTCTTGTGGCACCACTCGTACGTCCACAGCCCCTGCTGCCGGTACAGGCACAGGCCAGCTGCAGCGGAAGGAGCATGCAATGCAGCTCAATGAGAAGATTTGTGATACAACATGCCAGTTGTGGCAGCAGGCTGTTGAGTCTCAGCTGTGGCAGCAATTGCCACTCACTCAGCGAGTCCAGTAGATCGAAGGGCGACTTGGTAACCACAGGTGGGAAAATTTGACCCTGCAGCAAAAGGAAAAGCATGCATGCATTTATAAGGACAGCAGATGATACAGTCTACACAACATGCCCAGACTATACATTTTTGTAGCGATTTTGCGTACGCAGCATGAGCGTGCTAGGACACGCCAGTTGACCTTTCATGAGGGGTGCCTGTCTGTTTTTGCCAATGCCTCATCATCATAGCTTTCTGGGGAGAGAAGAGTATGAGGTGTGCATTGTGTGAGCAGATAGCAGCCTTCATCTTGGCAATTTGCTGGGAACAGGTGCGCATGGAACTGCAATGAATCAATTAGCAAAGCTGTTAACCTAAGATACGTCAACAGATGGACAAGCCCTGCATGCCTTGAACGGCTAGCAAATGCGCTTGGGCATCTTGCAGCTTGAGGATCGGAAATGCCTGACCATGGTATGGTAAAAGCATGTTGCCAAGTCCTGTGTTTTTAAGTGTGTTCAACAAGTGTTTTAGAGTTTCCATCCATTTGACAGAAATGATGTTTTATGTACCACATGTTTGCACAATTGCTTTGAACAGAAGATCACGACAGGCAGTCCATAATAGAAACCAAACGACATGAGTCCAGGCTAATACACGCTAATACATAAGAAAGACCAAGCTGGCGTTGAGGGCTTCACTAATAATTGATTGCCAGTGCAAGGTTTGTTTCCTTACCTGCAAAGGTTGCAGCTCTTGAGAGGCAGGGGTGGTGTCGTTGAAGGTGTAGCATGTGAAACGCTTGCCAGCGCTGTCTGTCATGACATAATGAGGCCGAGAAGCTGTGTCCTTTGTTGGGCGTGGGAGCTTGGAGCCTGGCAGTACATGTTCGCAGTTGGCATGCGTTATGCACCACCTAAGGGTTCCTTCACCCCTTCGCATGAATTGACGGTACGTGTGTTTCGTGTCCTCGATGTGCCTGTACGCTGCTGCAGCCTCTTGCTTTATTGCATGTGCTCGTGTGCACACTACAATTGCCCTTTGAGCAAGCCCTCGCGTTGTTAGTTAGTGCTCCTACGCACAGGTGGACCCACACTCACTGTCTTTCACAATGCCCACAGCAAGCCGAGGGTCAGTGGGCAGCGAGGCGGAAAAGGTCTTGGGTGTCTCTGAGCGTGAAGAGATCCAGAAAGGGCTTGAGCAGGTATGCAAAATTGTGACACTTACATCTGATGCAGCTTCCATACCTGACACGACTTGCACTGCCTGGCCCCACCCTGGTGCCAGCATGAGCATGCATGCTGCCACAAGCGCATTCACGCAATACGGCATTACATTAGCAACATCGTAAGGCGAATTGTGATCCTTGCTCAAAATAGTTGATCGTGAAGATACTTTTTGAATGGGACGAGCTCCTCGTTTAAATTTCGGTGTACTGAACAATAAATCATGTTGCCGACTACTAGAAACGCCGTGCGACTCCTGCCTTGCTTCCGTGAAATTTCAACTTCGGCACTTGCCTCCACGTCCTTTGCACATGTCCCCGAAGCCCCTAAAGGTGCGTGATTTTGCTCATCCTAGTTTTACACTGGTTGGCTTCGGCATGCATGTGTGCATGCATAACTTCGGCGTGCTCTGCGTCCCGGCGTGCATGTTTCCGCTGGGCTGCTCCACACAGTACTTGCAGCCCTGCTTTCGTAACATGGTCAGATCTTGTCATCAGGGTTAAGGAGGGCAGCTGCTCGCATGCTCACCTCTAAAGAGCCAGCCTGCAAGCAAGGTCGAAGAGCAATCTGCCTGTGAGGACTCACACCTTTTTCCTTCGCTCATGGCTTGTTCTTTGCGCACGCAGATCCCATCCTTGGTATAACAGGTGGGTATTGGATGTTCATGTGTCGAACATGGCAGGAGAGAGGACCATCCAGTCTGTTTCAGCTCTTGTCCCAAGACTGAGTTCCTGCGACAGCTCCTGCAGGCATGCAGGATCTTACCTTGCCTGCTGCAGTTTTCAAAAGTCATAACATTGCAGAGATGGAATTCGAAGTGAACCACAGGCTTGAGATGTACTGCACAGCTTCATTGATTTGATCTGATGTGCCCCTTTCTCAATTGTTTCATGTTGCAGAGGCCTTTCTGAAAGATTCCAACCCCAGGAAGATCAACCTGGGCGTGGTGAGAACAATTTTCGTCCATTAGAAGGCAGAGGCAATGCACTTTTGGAAGTTCCGGTTGCAAATTGTGATGTCTGATGTCAACTTCTGAAATTCTTCTGAATTGTGGTGTCTGATGTGTCTACTTCTAAGATTCTTCCTGCCTACAGTCAGGGTTTGCATAAAAAATGGGTTCACATGGTTAGGGAGGAGAGCAAGCCATGGAATGGTTATTAGTTCTGGTAATGGGAATGCTTGGTTTGGTTGTTGAGCCTCAAGGTTAGCCAAAAGCTTCCAAATTGTGAGCAGTGGATTGCAAATTACCGACCTCCTTGCTTTCATACAAGTACTCTTCTTATAAAAGATGAGTTTCCTGGCCAAAAGGTTCCGCTGTGCTCTTGTCTGCAAGACATTTTCCAGGAGGATCCTGCCTCCTTTTTTGGCGGGTTAAGGTGGCCATGCTCTTTCACCAATCTATGTATGCTGCTCTTTCTTGTATCCCAGTGCATTCTGTCATCTCAGATGGATGCCATGAGGTCAATAGAATAGAACGTACACACACACAAGAGTGCATGGAGCTGAGCACAATGAGGCTTACATATGAACCATGCATGCCTTTTTGTGCAGGGTGCATACCGCGACGATGACTGCAAGCCCGTGGTGCTGGAATCTGTGCGCGAGGCTGAACGCCGCATCGCAGGTATGGCTCTAGGGGACATTGCAGGTGTGGCTCTAGGGACATTTGGGTGACCTAGGCAAGAGAGCCCTGGCCAGGCACCAATGGGCGCCTCTGGTAAGTTTCGGGTGCAGGGCCGAATTGATCAGAAAACAAGGAAGTGCCTCAGCCCAGATAGGTTTGGATATTTGGAACTTGTCTGGGAACTCAATTTCCAGCCAGATGAAGAGGCGGCATAATTTGTGCAAAAAATGCCCTTCTGTCGATGGAAGTGTGGATGTCCCCAGCACTGATCGCCTCAGGCAGACATGTATTGCTGGTACACGTTTGGTCCAACAGCACTACAGCAAGGCATGTACCCTGTGAATACAATCAAGTCATCAAGCTGAGCTGGCTTGCTTCTGCGGTATCCTGTTCTAAGTGTTCCATATGCCATCATGGCACTACAGTGGCATTACACGCATTGTTTTGCTGAGGAATCCCGCCATGGTGTTCATGCCAAAGTCTTAAGCAAAGAATATAGTACAGGCAAACTCAGGTTGCATAGAAGGCCTTTAAGGGAGAAGCCTGGGTGCTGCCCCATTTGTGCGTTGCAGGTGCACACTACATGGAGTACCTGCCCATGGGGGGGCTGAAAGACTTCGTGCAGGAGAGCATGAAGCTAGCATACGGGGAGGATGCCCAGGTGTGGAGCTGCTTGCGCATGCTGTGGACTTAGTATGCAGCATGCAATAAAAATGTGGCAAATGATGCTGTGGACCTGAGGCTTGGCACACAGAGGTGTGGACCTGAGAATTGGTACACAGCGCTTAGGGGCTGACATTTGTGGCACACAGCGCTATGGGCCTGAGACATGGCATGCTGAGAGCTCGCAAAGCCCGTCGTACTGTCCATAGGGAAAGGTTTTTCCTGGCCCTCACGGATGTGCTTGCCGAAATAGAGTGCTAATTCAGGGCAGTAAGGTGATGTGCTCTCGTTTGTATGTGTGCCCCCGCGCTTGCGCAAAGAGATGCATGCCCAAGTGCACATGTCTTTGTATGCAAATGTACGTGCCCACCCACATGCACACACCTACTCACACGCGCAGGCATGCATGCATATATCCACACATGCGCACAGGCACAGACTCAGGCATGAGCCCCGTGCCCATGCGCCCATGCACACACTGCAGTGCTTGAAGGACGGGACTGTGGCCGCGGTGCAGAGCCTGTCCGGCACAGGCTCGTGCCGCTTGATGGCTGACTTCATGCATAGGTGCGTGCTGTGCACGGCGCGCATGCGCTCAGCCATGCGTGTGGATTCGCGAGGTGCACACACAACCGGTGGCATGTGTGCACACCAACTGCCAAGGCACTGGGGACGTGTAAATGCTGGGTACCCTGTCAGATGCTCAAGGGCTGGCTTGTTGTACCTAGCTTGCCATGGCCACGCTATAGAGGGCCCGAAGCCTCAGAGGAATGGCTTGTCAAAGCCCGCCCAGAGACAGCACTGCAATTCAATGGCGCAGCCACAAGCAGCCTGGGGTAGCATGGGCAGAGCTCCTTGAGCAGCCCGTGCCGCGCTTGGAAGGAGAAGTGAGGGGGGCTGTGTGTGTTCACAATAAGAGGTGGAGAAAGTGTGCCCCAGGGGCAGACCTGGTCTAAGCTTGGTCATTACATTTTTGAACACTTAAAGAGGGCATGTCGTCCCTGGCTCGAAACTGGCTTATCATTCCCAGGATGGATACAACTCCATGGGAAGGAGCTGCTTTGCAGCCTTGCATCATAGCCACCAAGAGGAAGCCTAGATGATCGTGTCGGAAGGCACTGGTCGTCGGGTCTGGGTCTGATTGCACATGCAGGGTTCTGGAAGGTCTGCGGTCGGGCTTAAGTGGTAGCACTGGCTCTGTTGCGTTTGACAGGAAAGGAGCATCGGCATAGTCACGCCCACCCTGCGCGCACATCTTTGGTGTTGAGGGACTCTTAACACAACCAAGACCAGCCCTTTTGCTCTGCATCTCACCACCAGGTTCATGCCCAAATCGACCGTCTACATCTCCGTGCCAACCTGGGCCAACCACCACAACATCTGGCGCGACGCTAACGTTCCTCAGAAGTCCTACCGCTACTACAACCCTGCGACGAGGGGCCTGGACTTTGATGGCTTCATGGAAGACGTCAAGGTGGGTACAACAAGGCCAACGGGCCCACTGGCTGATGCGAGGCTATGGCTTCATGGAAGACATCAAGGTGGGTGCAGCAAGGCCAACGGGCCCACTGGCTGTTGCGAGCAAGGCAGCATACGGCAGTATTGGGCAGTGACATGGGGAGGTGTGTGAGTTTGGTGCCGCAGGAGCCATAGACTGGTTGCCGCAGGCTGTGTGCCACAGGCTGTGTGCTATTGACTGTGTGTTGTAGACTGCACAGGTGTCATAGACTGTACAGGTGTCATAGACTGGTTGCCATAGACTGTGTGCCACAGGCTGTGTGCCATAGATTGTGTGTCATAGACTGCATAGGTGCCATAGACTGGTTGCCGTAGGCTGTGTGACGTAGGCTGTGCGCCATAGACAGTGTGCCTGTGCCGCAGACTCAACTAAGAATGCTGAGCGCGAGGCTGTTGAGGGGAATGGGCTTATGGGTTTTGTTTGAGGGCCAGATGATAAATGCTTGCAATGGGCTGCTGGTTTGCACGGCAAAGAAAGCCGCTTCCGGGTCCAGCACTCGCACCGCATGGGAGTGCCTTAGAAACTCCCTACAGGATGGCTTAAAGCAAGGCCATCAGGCTGCCGGTGTGGAAGCAACTGCCCAGCTGCTTGTCCTTGTGTGAAGCCAATTGCCATAGGCAATGAAGGAGCGCGAGTGGTGCCTCAACCCAGTCTATGCTTATGAGCAAATGGGTCACTGTACACATATCATTTAAGAGGGCGCAAGTGAACAAGATGCATCTCATTGAGGGTCCCACCTCCCAGTGCTTGCTGCCAATTCAGCTTTTGATAAGAATGGAGACCACATTGGATACAAACTGCACTTCCTCACAAGGCTGGGCTCAAGTAGGAAGCTGCCATGAGCTGCCACGGGTGCATCGTCTTCAGTAATGCTCACCTTGTTGCTTGCAGGCCGCCCCCAGCGGCAGCGTGTTCCTTCTGCACGCCTGTGCCCACAACCCCACTGGTGAGTGTTGCTTACCGAGTAGGTGGAATACCCACAGTCTTAGGCAAGCGCACTGCAAGAGGTGCCAGGCGCGTGCGCGCTCAGTTGCTGGCAGAGTCGGTCTAGTGTCCCCAGCATGATGACATGCTGTGTTTCTTGTTTTCATCTGATTCGTGTGTGGATCTTTGGGTTCTCATGCCACAGCCATCGCGCTTGCCCCTGACATGCACGGTCAATGGTGTATGAGCGTTTGCAGGCGTGGACCCCACCCCAGAGCAGTGGTCCCAGATCAGCAAGGTCATGAAGGAGAAGGACATCTTCCCTTTCTTTGACATGGCTTACCAGGTGGGGTGGCAGGCGCTCTGCACTTCATAGGAATGGAGGCAGGACGGCGTGCGCACCGAGGAATGGATAAGAGTGGGCGAGCGTCCTGCACATAGATCAATTGAGGGGGGGACCGCAGGCGCTCTTCACACACAGGAGCGGAGAGGGGAAACTGTGGGCGCTCTGCACGCTGAGGAATGGAGAGGGGCACAGCAGGCGCTTTGCACTCGATAGAAAGGGGGGGGCGGGCTGCCGCTGACCCCCTCGGTAGACGGCCCCTGTGCAGAGTCCCCATCCGGAGGGAGTATGAGGGCCCTGCCGCTCGCGGAATGCATGAGGGCAATCCACAGAATGCTCACGAAATGCATGGAGGCCGCTCAAGTAATGCTCACGGAATGCATGAGGGCCGCTCACGGAATGCTCACGGAATGCACGGAGGCCGCTCACGGAATGCTCACGGAATGCACGGAGGCCGCTCACGGAATGCTCA
>LFIK01000785.1_pt1 | contig 24216 bp, 22 predicted proteins | sample 643401 | NCBI WGS metagenome assembly LFIK01 (sample SAMN03777447, study PRJNA286221) | soda lake metagenome | biome: soda lake; feature: Kulunda steppe; material: water; isolation source: sample T5-Br brine of Lake Tanatar-5 | place: Russia: Kulunda steppe | collected 2010-07
CCACCCACCCCACTGGCCCGAGGGCGCTTTGCGGGAGTGCCGTCATGACACGCTGCATAGACATGCGAGCCGATCAGACGGAAACCGCAAGAGACGGGTTTCGCCTGATCGACCCGGTGCATTGCTTTCGGGCGATCTGCGCAGATGCGGCAGCCAGCCCTTGATTGCAGCGCGGCCGGGCCAATGCAGGCAACCCTGTGCAGCCGTGGCGCGACCATCAACCTGGCTCAGGCAATCCGCGCGCCGAACGACCGGCGCGCTTGTGCTGTGGCCCGGTCAGTCGATGCGTTGATCTTCCAGAAACCCGAGCACGTCGATCCGGTCCTGCTCGTCGCGCAGGCCGCGAAATGCCATCTGGTTGCCGGGAATGTAGGAATCGGGGTTCTCCAGCCAGGCCAGAAGCGAGTCGACCGACCACTCGCCACCATGGTCCTGCAAAGCGCTCGAGTAACGCCAGCCATCGGCCGCAGCGACCTCGCGCCCGATGATGTTCACCAGATGCGGCCCGCCGCGATTCTGTTCGGCGTCATACACATGACACGCCGCGCATTGCCGCCACACGCGCTGACCATTCGACAGATCGGCGCTGGCCATGAGGCTGGCAATCGCGTCATCCTCTGTGGCGTCGTCTGCGGCCACCTCGACCTCATCCTCGGCGACACGCTCGTCTTCGGCGACCTCGGTCTCGACCGCGTCCTCGGTCATTTCGTCCTCGGCGACCTCGATCTCGTCTTCTTCGGCGCGCTCGTCTTCGGCGACCTCGGTCTCTACCGCGTCCTCTGTCATGTCGTCCTCGGCGACCTCGACCTCGTCTTCTTCGGCACGCTCATCTTCGGCGACTTCGGTTTCCACCTCTTCCTCGACCAGATCATCTTCGGCGACCTCGGCCTCTTCTTCATCGACGCGTTCGTCCTCGACGACGGCGGCTTCATCCTCTTCGGGCATGTCAGCCTCGGCCATCTCCATCGGGTCGGTGTCGTCCTGGTCTTCGGTGACCTCGGCGATGGCTTCTGCCTCTTCCGCGGCCTCGTCCAGCACGCCTCTGCGCGCCTCGCTGGCCAGATCACGCGGCACTCGGTAGCTCGAGGGCACAGACACCGGCAGCCGCCCCTCTTCCAGAAGTCCCATCCGCCCATCCGCGCGCATCGCGACGGCGCGGTCACGCGCGCCAAACGCGTCGGCCAGCACGACCACCGCCAGAACCGCTGTCCCCGCCATCAGCGCCACGCGCGGGACGGTGTCGCTCTTCAGCGTCTCGCGAAGCTTATTCACCCAGTCTTCCATAGGACCCCCCGTTCGGTGCAGACTTGTTGATACGCGTTCAATCTAGACGCAACGCGTGACTTGTCACTGCGATTCTTCAAGCCTTGCAGAATCCTGCTGGCAGCGCGCGACTGATTGAGCTGTCAGGCACGCCGGTCCATGCGCGCGACGCCCATCACATCAAGCACCTTGGCCTCGATCTGCGGGGCGTTCATCGCGGCGGTGTCATACATCTCGCGCGGGCTCGCCTGGTCGATGAACACATCCGGCAGCACCATCGAGCGGAAGCGCAGCCCGTGGTCGAACACCCCCTCCTCGGCCAGCAACTGTGCGACATGACTGCCGAAGCCGCCGACCGCGCCCTCCTCGATGGTGATCAGCGCCTCATGCTCGCGGACGAGGCGCAGGATCAATTCGCGGTCGAGCGGCTTGGCGAAGCGCGCATCGGCGACGGTCGGGGTGATGCCTTTCTGGCCCAGGCTCTCGCAGGCGCGCAGCACTTCGGCCAGGCGTGCGCCGAAGGACAGGATCGCGACGCGTGACCCTTCGCGGATCATGCGGCCCTTGCCGATCTCCAGCGGCTCGCCCTGCTGGGGCATCTCGACGCCCACCCCCTCGCCGCGCGGGAAGCGGAACGCGATGGGGCCATCTTCATGCGCGGCGGCAGTGGCGACCATATGCACGAGTTCGGCCTCATCCGCGGCGGCCATGACCGTGAAGCCGGGCAGATTTGCCAGATAGGCGATATCATAACTGCCCGCATGGGTCGCGCCATCCGCGCCGACCAGCCCGGCGCGGTCGATTGCGAAGCGCACGGGCAGGCGCTGGATCGCCACGTCATGCACGACCTGGTCATAGCCGCGCTGCAGAAAGGTCGAGTAGAGCGCGCAGAAGGGCTTCATCCCCCCTGCCGCCAGCCCGGCGCAAAAGGTCACGCCATGCTGCTCGGCAATCGCCACGTCGAACATGCGCTTGGGGTGCGCCTTTGCGAACAGGTCGAGGCCGGTGCCATCGGGCATTGCCGCGGTGACGGCGACAATGCGGTCATCGCGGTTGGCCTCGTCTATGAGGGCGTTCGCGAAGACCTTTGTGTAGCTCGGCGCGTTCGAGGCCGATTTCTTCTGCGTCCCCGTCACAACGTCGAATTTTGCACGCGCATGGCCGCGGTCGGCGGCATCCTCGGCGGGGGCATAACCCTTGCCTTTCTTGGTCAGCACATGGATCAGCATCGGCTCGTCCGCGCGGGCGCGCAGGGTGCGCAGCACCCATAGCAGTTGTTCAAGGTCATGCCCGTCGATGGGGCCGAGATAGTTGAAGCCCAACTCTTCGAACAGCGTGCCGCCGACAGTGGCGTGCTTGAGCAGATCCTTGGCGCGGCGTGCGCCCTCCTGCACCGGGCCGGGCATCAGCGACAGCGCGCTTTTCATCGCGGCCTTTATGTCCTGCACCGGCTTGTCGGCATATAGCCGCGAGAGGTAGCTCGACATCGCGCCGGTCGGCGGTGCGATGGACATCTCGTTGTCGTTCAGGATCACGAACATCCGCCGGCCCAGATGACCGGCATTGTTGAGCGCCTCATAGGCCATGCCAGCGCTCAGCGCACCGTCGCCGATCACGGCAATCGCATCGCCCAGCGCCGGGTCGGGGGCACCGCCCAGTTCGCGCGCCATCGTAAAGCCCAGCGCGGCCGAGATGCTGGTCGAGCTATGCGCCGCGCCAAACGGGTCATAGGGCGACTCGGAGCGCTTGGTGAAGCCTGACAGCCCGTCCTTCTGGCGCAGGGTGCGGATGCGGTCGCGCCGACCCGTCAGGATCTTGTGCGGGTAGCACTGGTGCGAGACGTCCCAGATCAGCCGGTCGCGCGGCGTGTCGAACACGGCATGCAGCGCCACGGTCAGTTCCACCACGCCGAGGCCCGCGCCCAGATGCCCGCCGGTCTCGGACACTGCGGCGATGGTCTCGGCGCGCAGTTCGTCGGCGAGTTGATGGAGGGCGCGGTCGCTCATGCCGCGCAGATCGGCGGGAGAACGGACCGTGTCGAGCAGGGGGGTCTTCGGCATGACGTCCTTTCCGGGCCTGGAGGGCCTAGTTTTGCCGGGCGATAGCGAATTGCGCCGCAGCCCGCAACACATGGGCCCGATCGCCATAGGGGGCAAGAGCGGCCTCGGCCTCGGCCACCAGATCGCGGGCGCGGGCCTTTGCACCGTCGAGTCCGAGCAGCGACACGAATGTCGCCTTGCCCGCCTGCGCGTCCTTGTGCAGCCGCTTGCCCGCGAGGTCCGCGTCGCCTTCGATGTCGAGGATATCATCGGCGATCTGAAAGGCGAGTCCCAGAGCCTGTGCATAGGCGGCAAGCGGGGCCGGGTCGGCCTGCGCCATGCGTGCGCCCGCGCATGCAGCCCAGCCGATTAGCGCACCGGTCTTGCCCGCCTGCAGACGGGTAATCGCATCAAGCGTCAGCGGGGCGGCGCTGGTCTCGGCAGCGATATCGAGCGCCTGGCCCAGCACCATGCCCGCCGCGCCCGAAGCCTGCGCCAATGTCGTCACCAGATCAAGCCGTGCCTCGGCACTGGGTGCGGCATCCGTGCGCGCCAGCAATCCGAAGGCCAGCGCCTGCAGTGCATCACCGGTCAGGATTGCCGTCGCTTCGTCCCAGCGCAGATGCACGGTGGGCTGGCCGCGGCGCAGATCGTCATCATCCATCGCTGGCAGATCGTCATGGACCAGCGAATAGGCATGAATGGCCTCGATGGCGGCAGCGGGCTGCGCGGCCATCTCGGGCGGCAGGCCGTGCAGGCGGGCGGTTTCGATCACCAGAAAGCCGCGCAGCTTCTTGCCGCCGCGCGCTGCATAGGCCATCGCATCGCGCACCGGGCTGGCGGGCAAGGCCTCGATTTCGGCCTGAAGGCGGGCTTCGATCCGGGCGGCGGCCTGCGCAAGCGCCGCGGGAAAGGCGTTCATGCCGAAAAGGGCTCGGTCCCCTTGGGGGTGCCGTCCTCGGACAGGCGGATCGCCTCGATCCGCATCTGTGCGGCGCTCAGCCGCGCTTCGCAGTGTTTTTTCAGCAGATCGCCACGCTCATAAAGCGCAATGGACTCGTCCAGCGGCACATCGCCGCGTTCCAGCCGCGTGACGATCTCTTCCAGCCCGCGCAGGGCTTCCTCGAAGCTCATCTCCTCGACGGGTTTCTCGCTCATGCGCCCTTCTCCATCAGCACCCGGACATGGGCAGCGACACTCGCGCCCAATGCGGGCAGGTCATAGCCCCCCTCGAGGCATGATACCAGCCGCCCCCCGGCATGCCGCGCGGCGATGTCGCATAGCGCGCCAGTGATCCAGGCGAAATCTTCCTCGACCAGTTCAAGCTGCGCCAGCGGGTCGTCGCGATGCGCGTCAAACCCGGCCGAGACGAGCACCAGCTCGGGCGCGAAACGGTCGAGCTGCGGCAGCACCGTATCCTCGCACATGCGCCGGAACGTTGCGCCGTCCGTGCCCGGTGGCAACGGCACATTCAGCACATTGCCATAGGCGCCGCGCTCCTCGGGCCGGCCGCTTCCGGGCCATAGCGGCATCTGATGGTTTGAGACGAAGAAGGCGCGACGCTCGTCCCATAGCAGATCCTGCGTGCCATTGCCGTGATGCACGTCGAAATCAACCACTGCGACGCGCGAAAGGCCATGGCGCTCCATCGCGTGACGGGCTGCGATGGCAACAGTGCCGTAAAGGCAAAAGCCCATCGGTGTCGCGCGTTCGGCGTGGTGGCCGGGGGGGCGCATGGCGACAAAGGCGTTGGCCGCCCGCCCGCCCATGACCAGATCGACGGCGGCACAGGCCGCCCCCACGGCGCGGCGCGCGGCATCGTCCGAACCGTTCGAGACATGTGTGTCCGCGTCAAGCTGGTAGATCCCGGCCGCGGGAATGGCGAGGCGGATCCGGTCCAGATAGTCTGGCGGGTGGCACAGCAGCAGCAGCGCATCCTCGGCCAGCGGTGCATCATGGCGCAGGAGGTCAGCAAACTCGGCCGCGCCAAGGGCTGCGTCGATCGCGTCCATGCGCGCGACCTGCTCGGGGTGGCCTGGCGGCGTTTCGTGCCGCCGGGTATCGGGGTGAGAATAGACAGCAGTCGGCATGACGCGACGCTAATCCATCGGCATGGACGGGGAAAGGGCGATTTTCCCGGGGCGCCACCTTGCCGGGCCGCGCGGGCAGTGGCACTGTCGCCGCCAGCACAGGCAGGAGCAGTGAATGCGCGAAGGTGTACAGACAGGGTGGCAAGGCAACTCGAAGTGCGCGCAAGGGTCGCGCGCTTCGCTGCGGGGAGCGCGTCCATGACATCGCCTGACAGCCTGCGCATCGAGACCCCGCCGCTCGATCCCCCGGCGGCGTTTACCGAACCCGATGCCGCAGTCGCGCGACTGATCGAACTGCATTCCGAGGCGACGCGCTTTCTGGTCGATGCCTTCAACCGGGTGGCGGGCGGCGCGCCGGTATCGACCCGCTTTCGCGCCTACTACCCCGAGGTCAGATTGGTCACGAGCCGCTTCGACAAGGTTGATTCGCGGCTCAGCTTCGGCCATGTGACCGAGCCCGGCGCCTATGCAACCACCATCACCCGCCCCGATCTGTTCCGCAATTACCTGCGCCAGCAGATCGGGCTTCTGATGACCAACCACGGGGTTCCGGTCAGCATCGGCCCCTCGGACACGCCCATACCGCTGCATTTCGCCATGGCCGGGCGTGGCGACGTGACCCTGCCGGAAAATGGCGAGTTGTCGTTGTCCCTGCGCGATATCTTCGACGTGCCCGATCTGGAAACCACCAATGACGACATCGTCAATGGCGAACGCACGCGCAACGCGGATGGCTCGCGCCCGCTGGCGCTGTTCACGGCGCAGCGGGTGGATTACTCGCTGGCGCGGCTGGCGCATTACACGGCGACCGCGCCCGAGCATTTCCAGAACTATGTTCTGTTCACAAACTATCAGTTCTATGTCGATGAATTCGAAGCGTTCGCCCGCGCGCAGCTTGCCAATCCGCAGAGCGGCTATACGAGTTTCGTCGCGCCTGGCGATGCGGTGATCACCGACCCTGACGCGCCGCTGCCCGACCTGCCGCGCCTGCCGCAGATGCCCACATACCATCTGAAGCGCGCGAATGGGGCGGGGATGACGCTGGTCAATATCGGGGTCGGGCCTTCCAACGCCAAGACGGCGACGGACCACATTGCGGTGCTGCGCCCGCATGCCTGGGTGATGGTCGGGCATTGCGCGGGGCTGCGCAACTCTCAGGCGTTGGGTGATTTCGTACTGGCCCATGCCTATCTGCGCGATGACAATGTGCTGGATGCCGACCTGCCGGTCTGGGTGCCGATCCCGGCGCTGGCCGAAATCCAGATCGCGCTGCAGGACGCGGTCGCGCAGGTGACTGAACTCGAGGGCTATGCGCTCAAGCAGATCATGCGCACCGGGACCGTGGCGACCATCGACAACCGCAACTGGGAGTTGCGCGACCAGTCCGGCCCGGTGCAGCGGCTGAGCCAGTCGCGCGCCATCGCGCTGGACATGGAAAGCGCGACCATCGCTGCCAACGGTTTCCGCTTCCGGGTGCCCTATGGCACGCTTTTGTGCGTCTCGGACAAGCCCCTGCATGGCGAACTGAAACTGCCGGGCATGGCCTCGGGGTTCTACCGCACGCAGGTGGCGCGGCACCTCAAGATCGGGATCCGCGCGATGGAATCGTTGCGCGACATGCCGCCCGAAAAGATCCACAGCCGCAAGCTGCGTTCGTTCAGCGAGACGGCGTTTCTGTAGCGTCAGACCGTGATTTTGCGCGTCCCGATGGCCTTTTTTCCGGTTTGGCGATTGTCAGACGCGCGTTTCTTGGGCTAGATGCCGCGAAATTTCAACAGCAGGGCGCTTCCGCGCAATGTGGAACCTGCATCAACGAGGAGAGACAGATGACCGCCAAACCGATGACCAAGACGCAGCTTGTGGCTGCAATGGCCGACGAGATGGGCAGCGACAAGAAAACCGCCACCGCCGCGCTGGACGCGCTTTCGGCGATCGTGATGCGCGAGGTCTCGGATGGCGGTGCCGTCACGGTGCCCGGGATCGGTAAGGTCATGTGTCGTGCCCGCCCCGAGCGTCAGGTGCGCAACCCCGCGACGGGCGAGACGATGATGAAGCCCGCCGACAAGGCGGTGAAGGTCACCATCGCCAAGGCCCTGAAGGACGCCGTGAACGGCTGAGCGTTACCTGAAGACTTTCTGCTGACGGGCCGTCCGGGCAGGGCGGCCCGTCAGTCATTCCGGGGCGACGGGCCTTCACGTTTCGACAAGTTTTCTCTGCCAGTCTTGCGCAAGTCTGTAATTCGGGGACATTGCGATGACTGCGGGAAAACGCCTGTTCGATCTATGTTGTGCGCTGTTGCTTGCGTTGTTGCTGGTCCCGGTGATGCTGTGCATCGCACTGGCAATCCTCATCCTGGACGGGCGGCCCGTGTTCTACCGGGCCGAGCGGATGCGCGCGCCGGGGCAGGCCTTCGCCATGCTCAAGTTCCGAACCATGCGCCCCGTGGCGAATGACAGCGGTGTCTCGGGCGGGCAGAAGTCATGGCGCATCACGCGAACGGGGCATCTGTTGCGGCCCTGGCGGCTGGATGAGCTGCCGCAACTCTGGAATGTCCTGCGCGGCGACATGAGTTTTGTCGGTCCGCGCCCGCCCATGCGCGAATATGTCGAGCGATATCCGGAACTCTATTCCCGTGTCCTGATGGCCCGCCCCGGCATCACCGGGCTGGGCACGATCCTCATGCTGCGGATGGAGGCCCGGCTCTTGCGCACTGCGTGCAGCCTGGCCGAGGCGGATGCGATCTACCGCCGTGCCTGCCTGCCCCGCAAGGCGCGACTGGACATCGACTATCAGGCGCGCCGATCAATGTGGTTTGACGTTGTGCTGATGCTCAAGACCGTGCTGAAGCTGTATCCGGCGGCGCATTACCGCCTGCTGGGCCAGCCACGCGCGGCGATGGCGGGTCTTCGGCGGAAACGGTTGGCGATGTTTGCCGCCCGGATCGGTACGCAGCAGGTCGGCTAGGGCGTTTGTGCAGACTGTCAGCCGGCGCGATCATGCAGTGACGAGCGTGTCTCGGGTCCGGGCTCGGGGAAAAGGCTGACGTCCTCGGCGTCGAACAGGCGTGACAGACGCTCTGTCACGGCCAGGACCATGGCTTGCTCCCACTCTTCGAGCTTGTTGAAGCGCGCCTCGAACCGGTCATGCAGAAAATCGGGTGTCCGGTCCAGCAGCGCGCGCCCTTCGTCCGTCAGGATCACCCAGACAGCGCGACGATCGCTGTGCCGCCGCTCGCGCCGCACCAGGCCGCGCGCGGCAAGTTTGTCGATCTGCAAGGTGATGCTTGCCTGACCGACACCCAGCGCGCGGGCGATGTCGCGCGGCATCTCCTGCCCGGTGCGTGCCACAGCGTGCAGCACCAGCAATTGCGCCTGTGTCAGCCCCGAGGCGCGCGCCATCGCGCGCGCATTCTCGTCAAGCGCATGCACCACGCGGCGCAAGGCGATGAGGGTCTCAGAGGCACGGTCGAACACGGTCACGCCCGCCTTTTTCGCAGTCGGTGTCTGATTTTCGTGCACGAAATGTGCCGCGCGCTTCTCGGAAAGGCAAGGTTCAGATGAAATGTTCATACCTTGCAATATAATATAGTTCGATGGCTAAACAAGAATTTTCGGCGGAGCGGCGCCAGGAGCGAGGCGATCCCGAAAAAATACCATTCAAAAACAGATATTAAGGAGGAACATTCCCGTTTCCGCGTGTGAGGGGATAGTTTGGGTTGCAAAATAACAGAGCAGGACTATATACGTGTCAGCTACAGAAACAAGACGGGACACTTCCAATGCTAAAGCAAAATCTGGCCTATCTGACGCTGCCGCGCGATCAGGTCACGCTGCGCGAACCTGTCAAGGATGACGGTGCCGCAGTGTTTGATCTGATTGCTGCCTGCCCGCCGCTGGACCAGAATTCGCGATACATGAACCTCGTGCAGTGCGATCACTTCGCAAAGACCTGCATCCTCGCCGAGCGGGACGGGCGCGCGCTGGGCTGGATCTCGGGGCACATCAAGCCCGAAACGCCGGAAGCGTTCTTCGTCTGGCAGGTCGCGGTCCATGCTGACGCGCGTGGGCTCGGGCTGGGCAAGCGCATGCTGAAGGCGCTGCTCGATCGCCAGATCTGCCGCGCCACCCGCAAGCTCGAGACGACAATCACCCGTGACAACGCGGCAAGCTGGGGCCTGTTCCAGAGCTTCGCGCGCGATATGGGTGGCGAGTTGACCGAGGCGCCCCATTACGAGCGTGAAGCCCATCTGGGCGGTCATCACGCGACTGAACACCTGGTCACGATCACACTGCCGCGCCGTCGCATGCGCGCTGCAGCCTGACCCAACCCAATTCAGATACCGAGAGGCTTATGCCATGACCACCGGTTCTCAGACCGATATCTACACGCGTCGCGAATCGAACGCGCGCAGCTACTGCCGTTCCTTCCCCGTCACCTTCGTGTCGGCGAATAATGCCACGCTGACCGACGATTCGGGGCGCGATTACATTGACTTTCTCGCGGGCTGCTCTTCGCTGAACTACGGCCACAATGACGCGGAGATGAAACAGGCGCTGCTTGACTACATCTCTTCGGACGGTGTGACCCACGGCCTCGACATGCATACGCGTGCGAAAGAAAATTTCCTCGCGGCATTCGAAAAGCTGATCCTTGCTCCGCGCGGCATGGACCACAAGGTGATGTTCACCGGCCCCACCGGCACCAACGCGGTCGAGGCGGCGATGAAGCTCGCCCGCAAGACCACAGGGCGCGAAACCATCGTGGCCTTTACCAATGGCTTTCATGGCATGACCATGGGGGCATTGGCGGCAACCGGGAATGAGGGCAAGCGCGCGGGTGGCGGCATGGCGCTGAGCGGCGTCGTGCGCATGCCCTATGAGGGCGCGATCGAAGGTGTCGACAGCCTCGCGCTGATCCGCGAGATGCTGGAAAACCCGTCATCGGGCATCGATGCCCCCGCGGCTTTTCTGATCGAACCGGTGCAGGGCGAAGGGGGGCTGAATGCGGCGTCGGGCGAATTCCTGCGCGGGATTGCCGAGCTTGCGCGCGAACATGGCGCGCTGCTGATTGCCGACGATATCCAGTCGGGTATCGGCCGGACCGGCCGTTTCTTCAGTTTCGAGGAAATGGGCGTGATGCCTGACCTGATCCCGCTGGCGAAATCGCTGTCCGGGATGGGGCTGCCGCTGGCGGCGTTGCTGATCCGGCCTGACCTGGATGTGTGGAAGCCGGCCGAGCATAACGGCACGTTCCGCGGCAACAATCATGCCTTCGTCACGGCCCGCATCGCCCTGGAAAAATTCTGGTCCGATGGTGCCTTTGCAGCGGCGACTTCCGAAAAAGGTGCCTTCCTGACCAGGCGTCTGAACGAGATCGCGGCCCATGTGCCGGGTGCAACGCTCAAGGGGCGCGGGATGATGCAAGGCATCGATGTCGGCTCGGGCGAGCTGGCAGCCGATATCTGCGCGGCGTGTTTCGAACACGGCCTGATTATCGAGACTTCGGGCGCGCATGACGAGGTCGTGAAGATCCTCGCGCCGCTGACCATCCCGCAGGCGCAATTCGCCGAAGGGCTCGACATTCTCGAGGCCGCCGTGAAGGCACAGACCGCCACAACCCGGATCGCAGCGGAGTAACATCATGATTGTCAGAGATTTTCACGAAGCCCGAAAAACCGAACGGCGCGTCGCCGACCAGAAGTGGGAATCGGTGCGCATGTTGCTCGCCGATGACAAGATGGGGTTCTCGTTCCACATCACCACCATCGCCGCGGGGTCCGAGCATACCTTCCATTACAAGAACCATTTCGAGAGCGTCTACTGCGTCTCGGGGGAAGGGAGCATCGAGGATCTGGCCACGGGCGAGGTGCATGAAATCCGCCCCGGCGTGATGTACGCGCTGGACCAGCACGACAAGCACACACTACGCTGCAAGACCGACTGCGTCTTTGCCTGCTGCTTCAATCCGCCTGTGACCGGGCGCGAAGTGCACCAGGCCGACGGGTCCTACGCGGCAGCAGACAGTTGAAAAGGGACGGGCGGGGACGCAAGACCCCGGCCCGAGATCATATGACCCACACAGTCGAGAAAATCGGCGGAACCTGCATGAGCCGTGCCCGCGAATTGCTGGACACGCTTTATCTGGGGGATCGCGACGAAATTTATGGCCGGATGTTCGTCGTCTCGGCCTTTGGTGGCATCACCAATATGCTGCTCGAGCACAAGAAGACCGGCTCGCCCGGCATCTATGCCCGTTTTGCCAATGATGACAGCGGAGCGGGTTGGCAGGATGCGATGCGCGAGACGGCCGAGAAGATGTGCGCGATCCATGCCGAGATCCTGACTCATGACGCTGACCGCGAGCGCGCCGACGCCTTCGTGCGCGACCGGATGGAGGGGGCCCGCGCCTGCCTGATGGATTTGCAGCGTCTGGGCTCTTACGGGCATTTCCGCATTTCGCAGCAGATGCAGACGGTGCGCGAACTGCTCTCTGGGCTGGGCGAGGCGCATTCGGCCTTCGTGTCGGTGCTGTTGCTGCAGCGTCACGGTGTCAACGCGCGCTTCGTCGATCTGTCCGGCTGGCGCGATGACAACAACCCAAGCCTCGCCGACCGGCTGGATGCGGCCATCGCAGGGCTGGATCTGGCGACCGAACTGCCCATCGTTACGGGATATGCGCAATGCGCCGAAGGGCTGATGCGCGAATATGACAGGGGGTATTCCGAGGTCGTCTTCGCGCATCTGGCCGCGCGGAGCGGCGCGTCCGAGGCGATCATCCACAAGGAGTTTCATCTCTCTTCGGCGGACCCACGGATTGTCGGGTTGGAGAATACCGTCAAGATCGGGCAAACAAGCTACGATGTGGCGGACCAGCTTTCCAACCTCGGGATGGAGGCGATTCACCCGAACGCCGCCCGTGTCTTGCGGCGCGCCGATGTTCCGCTGCGCGTGAAACATGCTTTCGAGCCTGAAGACCCGGGCACGCTGATCGGCCCCGATGGCGGGATCGCCGGGCGCGTCGACATGGTGACGGGCCTCGATATTCATGCCTTCGAGGTACACGAACCCGACATGGTCGGCGTAAAGGGCTATGATGCCTGCATCCTCGCGGCGCTGACGCGGCATGATGTCTGGATCGTCTCGAAGCATTCGAACGCCAACACGATCACGCATTACCTGTCCGGGTCGCTCAAATCGATCCGCCGCGCCGAGCAGGAGGTGCTGAACTCCTACCCCAACGCAGAGATCAGCGCCCGCCCGCTGGCCATGGTCTCGGTCATCGGTGCCGATCTGAGCGATATGGCCGTGCTTGCGCGGTGCCTGTCCGCACTTGACGGGGCAGGGCTGCCGGTACTGGCGGCGCAGCAGGGGCTACGGCGCGTTGATGTCCAGCTTCTCGTGCCGCGCGATGCCATGGAGGACGCGGTGCGTGTCCTGCACGGCGAGTTCGTACAGCACGCCACGGACCTCGCCCAGGCGGCGTGATCCCCGGGCACGCGCCCGCGCGTCGGGACGGCCCACCCGCCCACCCCCGCCCCGCCCCACGGGCGCGTGCCCGGGGGTGGGCGGTTTTCGTTCCGGCCCTGCTTTCTTCGACCGTGGCCATCTTGCAACAGCGTGCCCGGCTCCCCACATCAATCGCGAGGCCCGACAGGGGCTGCGCTGCATGGTCAGGCAGACCCCGCCACCGGGCGCTTGATGAGGAGAGAGTGACATGAATATCGAGAAGTTCACCGAACGCGCCCGCGGATTCCTGCAGGCGGCACAGACAATCGCGTTGCGCGAAGAGCATCAGCGCGTTGTGCCGGGGCATCTGCTGAAGGCGCTTCTGGACGACGATCAGGGGATGGCCGCCAACCTGATCCAGCGCGCAGGCGGCGCGCCCGAGCGGGTCGCGCAGGCCAACGACATTTCGCTTGCGAAATTGCCCAAGGTCTCGGGCGGGGATGGGCAGATCTATCTGGACCCGCAGACCGCGCGCGTGGTCGATCAGGCAGAAGGGCTGGCCAAGAAGGCCGGTGACAGTTTCGTCACGGTGGAGCGGCTGCTGACGGCGCTGGCGCTGGTCCGTTCAGGCGCGAAGGACGCGCTCGATGCGGGCGCAGTGAGCGCGCAGGGGCTTAACAGCGCGATCAACGATCTGCGCAAGGGTCGCACCGCAGACAGTGCGAGCGCCGAAGAGGGCTATGACGCGCTGAAGAAATACGCCCGCGACCTGACCGAGGCCGCGCGCGGGGGCAAGATCGACCCGATCATCGGCCGCGACGAGGAAATCCGACGCGCCATGCAGGTGCTGTCGCGCCGCACCAAGAACAACCCGGTGCTGATTGGCGAGCCCGGCGTCGGCAAGACCGCGATCGCCGAGGGGCTGGCGCTGCGCATCGTCAATGGCGATGTGCCCGAGAGCCTGCGCGACAAGAAGTTGATGGCGCTTGACATGGGCGCGCTGATCGCGGGCGCAAAGTACCGTGGCGAGTTCGAGGAGCGGCTCAAATCCGTGCTGTCCGAGGTGACCAGCGCCGATGGCGAGATCATCCTGTTCATCGACGAGATGCACACGTTGGTCGGCGCGGGCAAATCCGAAGGTGCGATGGATGCGGCCAACCTGATCAAGCCCGCGCTGGCGCGTGGCGAGTTGCATTGCGTCGGCGCCACGACGCTGGATGAGTATCGCAAGCATGTCGAGAAGGACGCGGCGCTGGCGCGGCGCTTCCAGCCGGTGTTGGTCGAGGAGCCGACCGCCGAGGACACGATCAGCATCCTGCGCGGCATCAAGGAGAAATACGAGCTGCACCATGGCGTACGCATCTCCGACTCGGCGCTGGTCGCGGCGGCGACGCTGAGCCATCGCTACATCACTGACCGTTTCCTGCCCGACAAGGCCATCGACCTGATGGACGAGGCGGCCTCGCGGCTGCGCATGGAGGTCGACAGCAAGCCCGAGGAACTTGACGCGCTGGACCGCGACATCCTGCAAAAGCAGATCGAGGCCGAGGCGCTGCGCAAGGAGGACGACGCCGCCAGCCGCGATCGGCTGGAGACGCTGGAGCGCGAACTCTCCGAGTTGCAGGAACGCAGTGCGGAGATGACCGCAACGTGGCAGGCTGAGCGCGACAAGCTGGAGGCCGCGCGCAGCATCAAGGAAGATCTGGACCGCGCGCGGATCGATCTGGAAACCGCCAAGCGCACGGGCGATTTCGCCAGCGCCGGGCGGCTGCAATATGGCGATATTCCGGAGCTTGAACGCAAGCTGGCTGATGCCGAGGCACGCGAGGCCGAAAAGATGGTGGCCGACGCCGTGCGGCCCGAGCAGATCGCCGAGGTCGTCGAACGCTGGACAGGCATCCCGACCTCGAAAATGCTCGAGGGTGAGCGCGAGAAACTGCTGCGCATGGAGGACGAGCTGCACAAGCGCGTCGTGGGCCAGAATACGGCGGTGCGCGCGGTGGCCAATGCCGTGCGCCGGGCCCGCGCGGGCCTGAATGACGAAAACCGCCCCTTGGGCAGCTTCCTCTTCCTCGGGCCGACCGGTGTCGGCAAGACAGAACTCACCAAGGCCGTTGCCGAATACCTGTTCGACGACGATCAGGCGATGGTGCGGATTGACATGAGTGAGTTCATGGAAAAGCACGCTGTCGCCCGTCTGATCGGTGCCCCGCCGGGCTATGTCGGCTACGAGGAAGGCGGTGTGCTGACCGAGGCCGTGCGCCGCCGCCCCTACCAGGTCGTGCTGTTCGACGAGGTCGAGAAGGCGCACCCCGAAGTCTTTAACGTGCTTTTGCAGGTGCTCGATGACGGGGTGTTGACCGACGGGCATGGCCGCACGGTCGATTTCAAGCAGACGCTGATCGTGCTGACCTCGAACCTCGGTAGTCAGGCGCTGTCGCGGCTGGGCGAGGGCGGTGACTCCGCGGCCGCCAAGGCCGAGGTGATGGAGGCCGTGCGCGGGCATTTCCGGCCCGAATTCCTCAACCGGCTGGACGAGACGATCATCTTCGACCGGCTGGGACGGCAGGACATGGATGCGATCGTCGATATCCAGATGGGGCGGCTTCTCAAGCGGCTTCTGGCGCGCAAGATCACGCTGGATCTCGATGACAGCGCGCGGACCTGGCTGGCCGACAAGGGGTATGATCCGGTCTATGGCGCCCGCCCGCTCAAGCGGGTGATCCAGCGCTACCTGCAGGACCCGCTGGCCGAAATGCTGTTGGGTGGCGAGGTGCTGGATGGGGCGACGTTGCCGGTGACAGCAGGCCCGACCGGGCTGGTGATCGGCGAACGCCCGGTGACCGACCCGGACGCGCCGCGCATGACGCTTGTGCATTGAACACGGCCTGCGGCGCGCGCACGCGTGCGCGCGCCCCGCAAGACAGCCGCCCACCCTTGCGCGCGCCTTCCGGCGCGTATGTGGGTGTCGGTAACGGCGCGGAGCTGTGCAGCGGGGCAGTGTGGCATGACAGAAAAAAGCTGAATCGCACGCCGGAGGCTTGCCAAACCATGTGCCCTTTGTCCTAATGGCGCAAATCCCAGCAGTTGGACGCCATGCCCCAGACCCCGGTCATTGAGATTCGCGCCCTGCACAAATCCTACGGGACGCTGGATGTGCTCAAGGGGGTCAGTATCAACGCGCAGAAGGGCGATGTGGTGTCGCTGATCGGCTCTTCGGGCTCCGGCAAGTCGACGCTCTTGCGCTGCTGCAACCTGCTCGAGGACAGCCAGGAGGGCGAAATCCTCTTCAATGGCGAGCCGGTGCGCTGGAAGGGCAAGGGGCTGGGCCGCCACCCTTCCGACCGCGCCCAGGTCACGCGCATCCGGACCAATCTCAGCATGGTGTTCCAGAGTTTCAATCTGTGGTCACACATGACCGTCCTGCAGAATGTGATGGAGGCGCCGGTCTCGGTCCTCAAGCAGGACCGCGCCGAGGTCGAGGCACGCGCGCGCGGCTTGCTCGACAAGGTGGGGATCGGCGACAAGGCCGATGTCTACCCCGCCCAGATGTCGGGCGGCCAGCAGCAGCGCGCCGCCATCGCCCGCGCCCTGTGCATGGAGCCCGAGGCACTGCTGTTCGACGAGCCGACCTCGGCGCTCGATCCGGAACTGGAGCAAGAGGTGGTGCGCGTGATCCGCGCGCTGGCCGAGGAAGGCCGCACCATGCTCATCGTAACCCATGACATGCGCATGGCTGCGGATGTCTCGGATCATGTGGTATTCCTGCATGGCGGGCGGATCGAGGAGCAGGGACCGCCCGACTCACTGTTCAAGAGCCCGCAATCCGCGCGGCTTCGCCAGTTCCTCAGCCACTCGGATGCGGCCTGAGGCAAGAACCAGAACCTTCAACACGGGAGAAAACCATGACCAAGACCCCTCTCACACTTGCTGCCGCGATCGCTCTGGTCGCGTCGGGCGCGCTTGCGGATGACCCGGTGCGGATCGGCACCGAAGGCGCTTACCCGCCCTGGAACTTCATCAATGACGCCAACGAGATTGTCGGCTTCGAGATCGACCTCGGCAACGCGATCTGCGAGCGCGCGGGCCTCACCTGCGAATGGGTGCTCAATGACTGGGACACGATCATCCCCAATCTGGTCGCGGGCAACTACGACGTGATCATGGCCGGCATGAGCATCACCGAAGCGCGCAGCCAGGTGATCTCGTTCTCGGAAAACTACCTGCCGCCCGATGCCTCGGCCTACATGGCGTTGGACGGCACCGACGAATCAGTGATCGAGGACGGGATCATCGCCGTGCAGTCGAACACGGTGCAGGCCGGCGTGGTCGCTGATGGCAACGCGACCGCGCTGGAGTTTCCGACGCCTGATGAAACCATCTCGGCCGTGCGCAATGGCGAGGTCGATGCCGTGCTGGCCGACCGCAGCTTCCTTGTGCCCTATGTCGCCGATTCAGGCGGCGAGCTGGTGTTCATCGGGGAAGACATCTTCCCCGGCGACGGTGTCGGCGCAGGCTTCCGCCAGTCGGACAACGAGTTGCGCGAGACCTTCACTGAAATCGTCCTGGAAATGCGCGAGGACGGCACGATCAACGAGCTGATCGACCAGTGGTTCGACGAAAGCATGGGCCGGTTCTGAGTTGATCGCGCGATCAGGCCCTGCATTGCCAGGGCCTGATCCTACCCGCACGAGCCATTTGCCATGTTCGCTTTCTGCACCGACCCCTCCACCCTGCCGCAGTGGCAGTGGTTCGCCTGCTACCTGACCACGGGAACGCACTTCGCCTTCTACCGCTCGTTCTTCATGGTGATGCTGCTGCTGGCCATTACGGCGCCCATCGCGCTTGGCATGGGGCTTTTGGGGGCGATGGCCGTTCGCTCGCGCATATGGCCGGTCAGCTGGCTGGGCAAGGGGTACGTGAACATCGTTCGCGGCGTGCCCGATATCGTTTTCTTCATGTTCGTGCCGATCGCATTGGGGCAGGGCATTGAATGGGTGTTTCACCACATCAACTGCCCCGACTGGGACCAACCGATCCGGCAGGGCAATGACTTCATCGTCTGCCGCGAGGCAAAGGTGCCCGCGCCGAATGCGCCTGCCTGGGTGCGCAGCACCTATGCCTTCTCGATGGCGGTGATCGCCTATGCGCTGGTATTCGGCGCCTTCGCCGCCAACACGCTCTACGGTGCGATGCAGGCCGTGCCGCGTGCGCAGGTCGAGACCGCCGAAGCCTACGGCATGACCAGCGGCCAGGTGTTCCGCCGCATCATCATGCCGCAGATGTGGGTCTATGCGCTGCCGGGGCTGTCGAATATCTGGCAGATCCTGATCAAGGCCACGCCGCTTCTGTTCCTGCTGGGCATTCAGGACGCCGTCTACTGGGCGCGCGAACTGGGCGGGCAGAAGACCTCGCTCTATACCTACCCGCACCCGGACTGGCGGGTGTGGTACTTCCTTGTCTTGCTGTCCTTCTACCTGTTCCTGACCTGGGGCTCCGAACGCATCTTCGCTCGGATCAACACGCGCCTCTCGCGCGGGCAGGCAACAGCCGCAGGCGAGCGTCTGCGAAAGGCTGCCGCATGACCCGCCTGCCGATTTTCTTGCTCCAAATACTCCGGGGGGAGGCGCGCTTGCGCGACGGGGGGCAGCGCCCCCCGACCCCGCAAGCGGAGCGCGCACCATGAGAAGCTGTGCCGAGAGCCTCAATGCCTATATCCTGCGCGCGCTGGGGCGCGACTGGGGCGAGCGGCTGCTGCCGCGCGGTCTGGATATCACGCTGTGTGACCAGGTGGTCCTGATCGCCAGCGGGCTGATCTGGACCGTCTATTTCGCCGCGCTCGCCATCTTCATCGGCTTCTTCCTTGCCGTCGCCGTCGCGGTGGCCAAGTCGAGCGAGAACCCGTGGCTGTCGCGTCCGGCCGCGACCTTTGTCTTCGTGTTTCGCGGCTCTCCGCTCTTCATACAGTTTTTCTTTTTCTACTCGGCTTTCGTGCTCTTGCCGCGTGCGGGCATCGACATCCCGCTGGGCTTCGTCACACTGACGGTCCAGACTTCGGCACTGACCACCGCGCAGGTGGGCGGGCTGATCGTGCTGGTGCTGAACACCACGGCCTATTCGGCCGAGTTGTTCGCGGGCGCCCTGCGGTCCATCCCGAAGGGCGATCTGGAGGCCGCCGATGCTTACGGTCTGTCGGGCTTCACCAAGTTCCGCCGCGTGGTCTTTCCGTCGATGCTGCGCCTCGCCTGGCCCAGCTATACCAACGAGGCGATCTTCCTGACGCATTCCACGACGTTGGTCTTCCTCTCGGCCTTTCCGGCGCGCCAGCAGTCGGGCGAGGCATTCTATTACGCGCGGTATTTCGTCGATCAGACCTTCAACCCCTTCATTGGCTACCCGCTTGTTGCTGCGTATTTCATCCTGCTAACACTGGCGATCGTGGGGCTGTTCGGATTGGCGAACCGCCATCTCAATCGCCACCTGCCGCAAGCGCACCGTCCGCGCGTGCGGTTTCGTCCGCAATATATCCGCTGAGGACCCCTTGCAGAACATCCGTGTCGCCATTCCCGACCTCAACGGGCAGGCCCGTGCCAAGCGTGTGCCGGCTGCCGCCGAAGCCAAGCTGATGCGCGGCGAGGCGCGGATGCCGCTGTCGGCGCTCAATCTCGATATCTGGGGCAATGACATCGCGGACAGCCCGCTATTGTTCGAGACCGGCGATGCCGACGGCTTCCTGCGCCCGACCGAGCGCGGCCTGCTGCCCATGCCCTGGATCGGGCCCGAGGCGATGCTGCTGCCGATGGCGATGTATCACGAGGATGGCCGCCCCTTCGCGGGCGATCCGCGCCACGCCCTCGCGCGGATCGTTGCGCAGCTGGACGCGCGCGGCCTGCGCGCCGTGACTGCGACCGAGCTGGAGTTCTATCTCATCGACGATAGCGGTGCGACCTTCCAGCCCCCGGCGAGCCCGATCTCGGGGCGGCGGGCGATGGGGTCAGCGACGCTGTCGATGCGGATGCTGGATGAGTTCAACGCCTTTTTCGACGCGCTTTATGCGGGGTGCGAGGCGATGGGGATCAGCGCCGACACCGCCACCTCCGAGGCCGGGCCGGGCCAGTTCGAGATCTCGCTCGCGCATGGTGCCGATCCGCTACGGATGGCCGATGACACATGGCTCTTCAAAATCCTCGTGCGCAGGCTGGCGCGTGCGCATGGCATGGCGGCAAGCTTCATGGCCAAGCCCTATGCTGACGCGTCGGGCAATGGGCTGCATCTGCACGCCTCGATGCTAGATGCAGAGGGGCGCAATATCTTCGACAATGGCGGCCCCGAGGGCACGCCCGCGCTACGCCACGCGATTGCCGGGGTGCTGGCGGCGATGCCCGGCTCGACACTGGTTTTTGCGCCGCATGCCAACAGTTATAACCGGCTGGTACCCCATGCCCACGCGCCGACAGGGGTCGCTTGGGCCTATGAGAACCGCACAGCCTCGGTCCGCGTGCCGGTCGGCGCGCCGCAGGCGCGGCGGCTTGAACATCGGGTCGCAGGGGGCGATGTGAACCCCTATCTGCTGATGACCGCGGTGCTGGGGGCGATGCTGGCGGGTATAGAGGCCGAGGCAGAACCACCCGCCCCGATCACCGGCGATGCCTATGCGCAGGGTTTGCCACAGATTCCAGATAGCTGGCAGGCGGCGCTGGATCTGTTTGCCACAAGTCCCGAAGTGGCACGGATCTTCGCCCCCGATCTGATCGACAACATGCGCCGCACCAAGCTGCAGGAAATGGCGGGTATCGCGGCACTGACCGCGCAGGAGGTGCTGGAGCTTTATCTCGAGGCTGTCTGAACTGTCGCAGAAGCGCCCGCTCGGGGAGGCCCACCCACCCCCTCCTTTCCGCTCACGGGCGCTTGCCCGCGCGACACGCGCGGGCCGGTATTCCAGAGGCGACTTGCCTTGCCGTGACGGGCAGGTTAAATTTGATCAAATCACGCGAGAGTATCCACATGAAGATCGGCATCCTGCAGGCCGGCCAGGCGCCCGAACCACTGCGCGCCAGCCCCGGCGACTATCCGGCGCTGTTCGCGCAGTTGCTGAACGGGCAGGGGTTGGACTTCCGCTCCTGGCATGTCGAGGCGATGGAGTTTCCGCCCGACATCCGCGCCGCCGATGGCTGGTTGATCACCGGCTCGCGCCACGGTGTCTATGAGGATCATCCCTTCATCGCGCCGCTCGAGAAACTCGTACGCGACGCGCTTGGGGCCGGGCAGCCGGTGGTTGGCGTCTGTTTTGGCCATCAGATCATGGCGCAGGCGCTGGGCGGGCAGGTCGAGAAATTCGCAGGCGGCTGGGCCGTTGGCGCGCAGCAGTATGATTTCGAGGGCGAGACGCTCGTCTTGAATGCGTGGCATCAGGACCAGGTCATCACCCCGCCGCCCGGCGCACGCACTGTGGCCCGCAACGATTTCTGCGCCCATGCCGCGCTCGTCTATGGGGCGCACGGGTATTCGGTGCAGGCGCATCCGGAATTCGGCGAGGATTTCATCGACGGGCTGATCGCGACGCGTGGGCGCGGGCGCGTCCCCGATGCGCAACTTGACGCCGCACAGGCACGGCTCGGCGGGCGGCGCGATGCAGCGGTGATCGCAGACCGCATCGGCGCGCATTTTCGCCGCCACGCCCAGACCCCTGCCGTATCGGAGCGCCCATGAGCAACTGGAAAGAGCAGATTCCGCAATCCGCGCGGGAGTTCCTGGCCGGGCGTCGGCTGGATGAGGTCGAGTGCATCATCGCCGACATGGCCGGTGTGGCGCGCGGCAAGGCCATGCCCGCCTTCAAGTTCGACGAAGGGTCGAAATACTACTTGCCGACCTCGATCTTCTTGCAGACGATCACTGGCGGCTGGGCTGAATTCCGCGATGGTGCCGATCTGGAGCCCGACATGATCATGCGGCCCGATTTCACCACTGCGACTTCCGCGCCATGGACCGCCGACTGGACCTTGCAGGTCATCCATGACGCCGAGGATGCCAGCGGCGCGCCCATCCCGACGGCACCGCGAAACGTGCTGCGGCGGGTGCTCGATCTTTACCACGCCAAGGGCTGGCAGCCAGTGGTCGCACCCGAGATGGAGTTCTACTTCGTCGCCCGCAACACCGATCCCAACATGCCGATCATCCCGCCCATGGGCCGGACGGGGCGGCGGGCGGCGGCGCGGCAGGCCTATTCCATGTCGGCGGTCGATGAATACGGCAAGGTGATCGACGATATTTATGACTTCGCCGAAGCCATGGGGCTCGAGATCGACGGCATCCTGCAAGAGGGCGGCGCCGGGCAGGTCGAGATCAACATGGCCCATGGCGATCCGCTGCGGCTGGCCGACGAGGTATTCTATTTCAAGCGCATGATCCGCGAGGCGGCTTTGCGCCACGACATGTTCGCGACCTTCATGGCCAAGCCCATCGAGGGCGAGCCGGGCAGCGCCATGCATATCCACCATTCGGTGCTCGACATGGCCTCGGGGCGCAACCTGTTCTCGACCGAGGATGGCGCGAGCACCGAGGCATTCCTGCATTTCATCGGCGGGTTGCAGCGGCATCTGCCTGCCGCCGTGGCGCTGTTTGCACCCTATGTGAACAGCTATCGCCGTTATGTGCCCGACTTCGCCGCGCCGATAAATCTGGAATGGGGCCACGACAATCGCACCACCGGGCTGCGCGTGCCGATTTCGTCGCCTGCCTCGCGCCGGGTCGAGAACCGGCTGGCGGGGATGGACTGCAACCCTTACCTGGGCATCGCGGCCTCGCTGGCCTGCGGCTATCTGGGGTTGCTGGAACGCATCGGGCCGCGCGCGGAATGCCGCACCAACGCCTATGTGGACGAGGACGAGGAATTACCGCGCACCCTGGGCGCTGCGCTCGACCTGTTCGAGGAGGCGACGGGGCTGCACGAGGTGCTGGGTGAGGAGTTCTGCAAGATCTACGCTGCGGTCAAGCGCGACGAATATACCGAGTTCCTGCAGGTCATCAGCCCGTGGGAACGCGAGCATCTGCTGCTGAACGTATGAACCTGCTCGACGCCAATGATCGACCGGGGGAATACCCGGCAAGCTACTATGCGGCGACTGCCACGCCGCTGGACCCGTTCCCGCGGCTGGAGGGCGCAGTGCGGGCGGATGTCTGTATCGTGGGGGCGGGGTATACCGGCCTCTCCGCGGCGCTGCATCTGGCCGAGCGCGGGCTGTCGGTGGTGGTGGTCGAGGCGCATCGTGTGGGCTTCGGCGCGTCGGGGCGCAATGGTGGGCAGGTCGGGCCCGGCCAGCGGATCGACCAGGACGCGCTGGAGCGGATGGTCGGCCGGGCAGATGCGCGCAGGCTGTGGGATCTGGGCCTCGAGGCGCGCGATCTGATTCAGACGCTTTGTGCGCAGCATGGCATCGACGCGGGCTGGAAGCCCGGGGTGATGACGGCCATGTGGAAGGCGCGTGACGTGCCCGAGACCCATGCCTACGCCGAGAAGCTGGCGCGCGACTATGACTATGCGGAGATGGAGCCGCTCGACCGTGACGCGATGCAGGCCATCGTGCGGACCGAAGCATATCAGGGCGGTGTGCTCGACCATGGCGCGGGGCATCTGCACCCGCTGCGTTACGCGTTCGGGCTGGCGCGGGCCTGCGTGGCGGCGGGGGTGCGGGTTTTCGAGAGAACGCGAGTCACCGGGGTCACACCGGGTGCGCAGGTGCGGGTCACGGCCGAGGCGGGGCATGTCAGCGCCGATCATGTGATTCTCGCGGCGAATGGCTATCTGGGCGGGCTTGCGCCGCAGGTTGCCGCGCGGGTGATGCCGATCAACAATTTCATCATCGCGACCGAGCCCCTGTCCGAAGGCACAGTGCTGACCCGCGATGTGGGGGTTGCTGACAGCAAGTTCGTGATCAACTATTTCCGTCTGTCCGAGGAGGGGCGATTGCTGTTCGGGGGCGGCGAGAGCTATGGTTACCGCTTCCCCGATATCGTCCGGACCGTACGCAAGCCGATGCTCGAGGTGTTCCCGCAGCTTGCAGACGCGCGGATCGACCATGCCTGGGGCGGGACACTGGCGATCACCATGAACCGGCTGCCCTGTTTCCTGCGCGTGGCGCCCAATGTGCTGTCGGCTTCGGGCTATTCGGGGCACGGGGTTGCGCTGGCGAGCCTTGCGGGCAAGGTGATGGCCGAGGCGGTCACCGGGCAGGCGGGCCGGTTCGATGTGCTGTCCGGGGTGCCGATGCCGCGCTTTCCGGGCGGGCGGTCATTGCGCAGCCCGCTTCTGGTGCTGGCGATGACCTGGTTCGGGTTGCGCGACCGGCTGGGGCTGTAGCCTGCCCCCGCGCGCCCCTTCGG
>LFIK01000786.1_pt1 | contig 24188 bp, 23 predicted proteins | sample 643401 | NCBI WGS metagenome assembly LFIK01 (sample SAMN03777447, study PRJNA286221) | soda lake metagenome | biome: soda lake; feature: Kulunda steppe; material: water; isolation source: sample T5-Br brine of Lake Tanatar-5 | place: Russia: Kulunda steppe | collected 2010-07
CAAGTGCTTCTACCGGGGTTTGCCGCTTGGGCGCAGGCCGACGTGCGCCGGTCCTGGCCTTTTCACCTGGCCACATCCTTTCTCTGTCTTCCTCAGACTGCCCCTCCGCACCAGCACCCTCCTTGTGTTCTGTCATGCAATCAACACCATCCCTCCCCCCTCTCCTCCTCGTGTCAGTCCTGCACCTGAAGCCTGGCTGAAAATGCTCCCTCATGCCTGCACTCCTTCCCCACGGCAACCATCGCTCAGGCCCACGGCCACAGCTCACTTCCAGACCAGCGACAGTCGCGCACTGTGCGGCCACTGTCACCGGACCAGCAACACATGCGCGCTGCACCCACTGCCATCAGACAGCAAAGGCTCAATGCCCCTCCACCTCGTGCAGCCTGCAAGAACTGCGTCTCCTTGCTGCTGCCCCCTCTCCACCCTCCTGGACTCTCTTCATTCCTCAGCTTGTGCACGCCACACGCATCCATCCTCAGAGCATCTGTGAGCACGCGGCCCAGGCTGCATACCCAGCCCACACACGCACACCCACGGGTGCGGAGCTCCCCCAAACGTGCTCGAAAATGGGGACGGGCGCGTCCACAAGCTTGCAGCAGCATCAGGCGAGGCGCACACACTGCCCGCGCCGCCCGCGCAGGTGAAGCGCGAATACCGCACGCCCGAGGGCATGAGCTCTGGCGAGGTGGATGCGGACAGCGACGGCGACGTACTGGTGGTGCTGGACCTGCGCGTTGACCGTGAGCTCGCTAGCGCAGGCCTCGCGCGCGAGATCGTGAACAGGTGGGCGCAGCGCTGCGGGGCAGCGGAGGTGCAGCTGCGCGACCGCGGTCCAGGAACGGGGTTCTGGGGCGTGCGCAGCCCATCGGTGTAGTGTGGGTGAGGCTGCGTGCGCGCCTGGCATGGAGCTGTGTGCGTGCGTGCCGTAAGCCTTGCAGTGGGCATGGAAGTGGGTGGTGGTTCGTGTAAGAAAGCGTTCACACACCCTCTGATGAGCAGGCGTGTGAGGCAGCATTTCCATGTTCTTTGTTGCATGTGGGGAGACAGCGAGAAGCGCACAGGCTGCACAAGAGCTATTGGGCTGCAACTGTGCGCGCTTGAGGCGCAGTCCCTGGGCTGTTGGTGTGACCACCTGGCTGCCTTAATTCAAACCCTCTCCTGTTGGTGCGAGCCTGAGAGCACTAGCTGCTGGCACGCATGCACTGAAGCGCACTTGGGTGCAGCTCCTGGCTGCAAGTCGAGCGTTGGGCACGGATGCGTTGGCTGCAGGTTTCAAAAGCTGCGTAAGAAGGCGGGCGTCACACCCCTGGAGCCGGTGGAGTTCTTCTATGGTGCGCACACCCGCCCATCATAGGCAGGCCCATGTGCCTCTGTGTGTGTTTGTTCATGCGTGTGCGTGTGCCTGTGTGTGTTCATGTGCATGTGTGTTCATGCGTGTGTGGTGTGCAAGGCATGTACGCAGAGGTGTGTGTGCAGGAGCGAGCATGCTCATGTTTCTTGTTCGCGTGCTCGTGCTCACAACAAGTGCCCCTGTGTGTGGAGGTGTATGTGTAACAGTGTGCGTGCATGCGTGTGCATGAGCGCGCCAGCTGCCCATGAGAGGCACCCTCTTCACAGCGGCCGCCCCTGTCATGCACACGTGCTGGCAGGTATCCTTTTTAAGCTGACGGAGCCTGCACTTGTCCCAGCCTTTTGCGCGGCCTGCCCCACGTGTGTGACGTAGTCTCATTCAACCGTGAGGATCAAGAGTGTGAGCAAGCCACCTTGCTTGACAATTTGCAGCGCCCCCCTTGTGTCCTGCTGACGTACCAGCAATTCATGCCCCCCCTGTGTCGTGCAGACATACCAGCACCAGCGAGCCGTGCCCCTGACGGCCCCCCCTCCACCTCCACCCCCTCAGGCGCCGCTGCAGCAGCCACTGCCGAAGTGGCAGCTGGTAAGCAGCAGGCCACCAAGCAGCAGGCCACCAAGCAGCAGGCCACCAAGCAGCAGCAGCAGCAGCAGCAGCAGCAGCAAGGCCCAGGGGCGCAAAACGGGGGCCAAGGGCCCACCGCGTCTGAGCAGGGGCCGATGTCAGAGGAGGGTCTGCGTGAGCTGGTGCGCCTGCACGCGCAGTACCTGCAGGAGGCGCTGGGCGCGCCGCTGCTGCCGGCCGGTTTCCGGCCACCGGCAGGCGTCGTCTTGGGCACTGAGCGGTGCGTGCGCATGCATGTGTATGTGCTCCTGTGCCCGTTTGTATGTGTACACACCTTCATGAGTGTGCGCGCATATGGTGATTTGTATGCTTCTAGGCTACCCTTTGGCAGGCGACCTGAGTGTGCTGTGTGCGTGATGTGTGCTGCAGTATGGGTGTGTTCTGCCCTGCCCTTACGTGACTGGCCCCAAGTTGGGAGCGCGCATGCTCCTGGCAGGAGCAAGCACGTGCAGGCGCTTTGCAAGGCACGCATCAAAAGCACCTGCAGCACCATTTAGTTAAAAGGGCTGCCATGTTCCTTGCCTGTGGCGCAGCGCGCTCTCTTGCTGCGCTCCCAGAAAACACAGGCGAGCGAGAATGCGCCTGCAAAATACGAGTGCTCACTTGTCCGTGCGCGCTTGCGCCTGCTCATGTGCCCCTGTGTGTGCATGTGCAAGCGCAGGGTGAGCCTGGGGAGCGAGGAGCTAGGGTCAACCGTGGAGTTTACAGCTGTACTCGCCACCCCAGGCGTGGCCGTGGACCAGGCTCAAGTGTGCGCTGCCTGTGGGGGCGACGCGCAGCATGCCGAGGCTGTTGTAGTGTACCTGCACGCCAGGTGTGGTTGTGGGTGGGGGCACGCCGCCAGGGGTCACAATGCTAAAGGGTTTGGGGGGGGGGGACCAAAGCATGTGCTAGATCCTGCACTCAGGTGCTGAAGACTTCTCCCAAATGGTTGTTTACTAGTAATAGTACTGCCAAAAGATGCCAAGCAATCAGGCTGAATAGTAGTGAAGGTGCCAAGGCATTGGGCTGAAGCATGTGATGTTTCGATACGAAACAGATCGGATGATGTGATGGTGGAAGTTTGAGGCTTTGGGCAGCTCACCCCAAGCTTGCAAGTGTGACAATGCATGAGGGCGATTGCTACCTTATCTATTTGTTTGAGCACATGTGTGTGCGCGCACCTGCCCACCACAATACTCGGACTCATTCCTGTTTTTCAAGCACGTAGACGTCAGTGCACTATGGAATTGTCCTGTGCACCCATGCAGGGATGCTGCAAAGCTGCAAGCCCAGGCCGCGTCCAAAGGAGGCAGCGTGAGCGTAACAGTGGACGGCAAGACTGTGCAGCTGAGCTTAGGGACGCATTTCTTCACCAGCGCTACCGCCCGGGCCTTGGCACAGGGCGCGTGAGGCTGATGTGTTCCCCAGTTGCGCCGTCCTCAGAAGCCTTTGATGGCCTTGGCAACAACCCTGCTTACGCCGCTGCAGCTACGTCCTCATAGGCAGATATGGTCCTCAGGCATATGGTCCAAGACAATTGATCGGAAATGTCTGTGCCCTTTGATCCCCTGTGTCCATGTGGCTGGTTAGCGGTGCTGTAATTGGAATCTCTCTTGGCCGCTTGATCTCTGTTTTTGTTCATATCGAGATCATGAGTAGGCGACTTAATTGACCAAGGGACAGATGGCTGCAGCCATGGAATCCTGTTGGCTAACTCAGTCTCTAAATCGTTCTTTAAGAGTGAAAGGTTTCAAAACCTTTAAGTCCTTAAAGTTTAAAAAGGAAGAGTACATCATAAAGGATAGTTCACGCAAACAGGGGTTACCTTGTTGGCTCAGTCTGTTTTTTTCAGGGAACCCCTTCTGCATGTTTAAATTGGGATGCATTAAGATGCGTGCAGGTACAACAGAAGTTGTGGGACGAACTGCCACCACTTGCAACAGTGGCTGACCTGAAGTTACAGGACGAACTCTCATCAGTAGATTTAATCTGAATGGCAATAACGTGTGGATTTTTCTTGATTTGCACATAATCGGTCCGCTTTCTACTACCGTAACATAGCATGTTTTTGTTCGTTAATTGCTCTAAAGGGTTTACAAGTTTACAAGTTTACAAGTTTAAATTTGACCTTCAGCCAGGTAGTTTGACTGATCAGGTTGCTGGTGAACACCAGCCATCATATAAACATCCATAAGCTTTGAAATAAAACGATAATAATTGCTCTAAAACTGTGCGAGTTTGTGGAGGGGCCATCTCCTTACAAGGATTACAAGAAAAAAAGGCCTTCAGTCAAGAAGTGCGACTGCTAGCCTGCTCATTATAAACTATCAGTGCATGACGGAATCTCCTCACAAGTGCACTTCTGATGTCCCCCCAAGGCTGTTCCTTTGTTTTAGCTCGCAAAAGTCGGACTTTCAGTAGTTGGTATTGAAATTGCCAAACACTAATTACCACCTATCCTAGTAGGATGAGAGTCCATCAGCTTAGCATACACAGAGACATCATGCTACTTATGATAAGTTCCTCCAAGGAGCACTCAACAATTGAGAAAGCTAGAGAGACCAATTGGGATTGCAACTGGGATGTGTGTCTTCAAAAACGTGTAATCTCAAAAATGTGCAATCTTCAAAAGTGTGCGGTTTGGACAATCAAATAAAAAGCTTCTTCCTTCGAATATTATCCATAATGGTACCCACTCATGCCAGGAGTATGCAAAGGGGGTGAACTACAAAGCCTGCACTCAATAGATCTGCCCGCTCTCAACCATCTTTCTTATGTCTCTTCAACAAGCACTCAAGAATCCCTCATGACCTCTGCCAGCAAATCCATGCAGAAATAAGGGCTGAAATTAATCATGTTACTGAAACCTAATAACACAGCTCTCATATGCTCACTTTTTCACTGCAACTCCAGAGGCATGAGATCCCATTGCAACCCATTACAGGAACAGACGTTGGAGGCCCAGGCTCTCTTGAAAGCTTCTTGCATCTCTTGCCAACTGCCGGGCCAGTGCGACATGTGGCTCGTCCGGGTCCTGCACTCATGTTGCGGAGGCCCAACAAGCAAAGGCCATCAGCAGTGAGTAGTCATCGCTGCGACTGTAATGCAAGTATCCACTTCTCATGCCCTGCCAAGTGCCAGGGCATCCTTGAAGCAAACCAGGAAATGTGGCCAATGAGGTGACGCGGAGCAGGACATGCGCTATTCCTTGAAGCATACCATGGCGCGAGCCACTCCTTCAAGCACCAGGCATGCGCCTTTGAAGCACAGTCCTTAAAGCACACCAGGGCTTGATCCATTTCTTCAAGCACACCAGGACAAAGTGAATGGTTGGAGTGATCCGCAGCCAGGCATGGCGCCTTATAAGCCTTGTAACCCACAGTGTCAAGGATGGCTGCTGTCCGCCCTTCGCCAAGGCGTTGCACCACCAGATTTGCAGCGGAGAGCCCTGTGACGTATGCCCGCTCCTGCGTTGCAGCCAAAATGCAGAAGCCTCCCAGGCTTTGACCGCCTGCCGTACTGTGTCTCATGCTTCTGGCATACGAGTGGCAGGCCAACGGCTTCGGTGAGGCATTGGAAAGCCTTGGCATTCGCAGATGGAGCAAGCTGTTTAAGGTGACAGTTCGACATGATCCAAGGACGAGACTGCTCATTGCATCACCTATGTACACAAGCGGAATAGTGTGCTCCACTTCCATACCACAGGCTCGCAGTGCAAGGCAGGCCCAGCAGTTTATGAGCCAGTGCGTTGCAACACATATACTTAAAACACATACGCACAAACATTGTGCGCGAACGCACACACACGCGCACGCGCACACACAGACATGCACTCACGCACTCACTCGCACATATAAACTCATGCATGCACAAACACACACACACACACGCACACTCCTGACAGAGCTTGTTGGCCCCATGCTGCACAGGAACACACGCGCACACATGCACACACACGCACACACCTGAGAGAGCCCATTGGCCCCATGCTGCAGCCCCCGTACCCAGTCTCCAGCCATCATGATGTTGGGGATAGAAGTTGCCTGGAAGGGCCGGTCTGCGAGCGCAAGGCGGGCCATGCTCACATGCGGCATCATCGCGACCAAAGACCTGTAAAGACATGGTCCCCTCCCGGAACGACACCCACCATTGAGTGCTGAGTGCCGCGCGTGTGCCATTCAGCCTCAAGCCCCATCCCTCACACTTACTATACCTGCTACAGCTCATGGGCTGTAGCGTAGGTGGCAAGCATGCCGCGAGTTGGCAGAGAGAGGCAAATGTGTCAGAAGTTTGCACATGCAACAGGGGACTCTGCCTGCTATAGAGTTGTGCATTAGCTGTTTGCAGAAACAGTTTGCAGAAACTAGCGCTGATGAGCAGTGCGGTGCCGTACCCGAGTAAGATCCAGGGCTGAAGTGGGTCACGGCCTTGGGGTACCGTAGCACAACGCTGTCCACGAGTTTGGCTCCTGCACTTACAGAGGGCCAAGACATTATGACACAGACCACTCCTATGACACCCTGCCTAGCTGCTCGTAAGATGATACTCTCCCAATAATAGGGCACAGGGACCTACAGGTGCAGACAATGACAGGCTGACTGCAGAGTACACCCTCACCAGGCACATGCAACACTTGCTGCGACAGTAAAACAGCCATCACAACAAAACCATCCAACAACCAGGCGTCTGCGGCAAAAGATATCAGATTAGCATGAAGGCACGAACGGCAGCATCAATATTGGTTAAGCGCCCACAGGTCCCCCCGCTTCACATTTCAGATCATGGGCATTCCTTAAGCACAAGGTATGTGCACACCAGATAGATGCAGAATCAGGGCGAAGTGGCGTTGCGGCATCGGTGATACATGCTTTTATGACACTGCATGCTCTAGCCTCCTTGAAAATGACCTACAAGCAGGCAGGTTTGGTTAATCAGGCAGGTCACACAAAGCAGCCAACCTTGTCCTGAAGAACCGCTGCACACCATATGCTTCGTCACACAGTCAGCTGTGGTCTATGGGCTGACCCAAATCCTTCTCTTTCAATGGGTGTGAACATACAATGAGAGATATGGGCTAGGATTCAGAGACAGGTAGCCAACCAATTCGAACGTGCACCTGCACAACTGCCCGCATGACACACCCACAGGCATGCTGGGTACGCACCCTTGAACCCTGGCTCGCATGTCTCCAGGTGCGTGCGCACTCGCTGTATCAAAGCCTCGTCTGTCAGGGGCAGCAGGGCACTGGCGTTGTAGAAGTCAGCAGTGATCACGCTGCCCTCAGCATTCTTGTACTCATCCTGGGGGCGGCATGTCCGAGCTTGATGTGTGTGTATGTGTGCGTGTGTATGCGCATGCGCGTGCACGCGCGAGCTTGATGTGTATGTGTGTGTGCGTGCGCATGTTTGTATGTGTGCGCCTGCGTGTGTACGCGCGCGTGATTATACTTTGATTGTGAGCAGTGTAAGTTGTGCTTGTATTCAATTATGGACCTGTACATGTAAATGAATGAGTGGATGTGTAGGCATTGCACCAAAAATTGATGCCCATGCGGCAACACTTTGTATAACCAAATATACATTCTTGCTCGCGTGAATGTGGGAATGATGGAATGTTCATGCAAGATACATAGGAGGGCTTGCTGTAACACTGTATCAGACGGTACCTTCCTTGGCCAAAAAATGTGTGAACAGCTATTTCCCTCATAATAACACCCAAGATGATTCCTTGGCCAAAATAATGTGTGAACAGCTATTTCCTTCTTTATAACACCCAAGATGATTTATTGCAATCATTTCTGCGTCATGGCCAAACCATGACTGGTTGGACTTCATAGCTGGAGTGACATCCTACAAATTGAACGGAATGCATGATTTGACCAACCTGCAGTTCATTGAGGTTAAAGAAGGTAGCACCAGCAGCGGGTTCGAAGCCAGACAGGACATTGGCTGGGTACTTTGTGGCGACTGGCCTGTCAAAGAACAGCCGGGTTGCAATCACGTCCAGACTCTGCAGTACAGGCAGGCGCGTGGTAGAGGCAGCGGGCATTTAACGCTGTCGGGTAATTGCACTCTTTTTTGGTCATGAACAAGCATGAATGATTCACTAGGCTGTATGCTGCAACTCATTAGGCCATTGGATAGGTGTAGACTAGCTAGATGGAGGGGCCACACTCTAAGAGGGAGTGGGGAACCTAGCCTTTTGGACTCACGGATGATATCTACCAGGAGTGGAATTTGTTTTTTGCAAGCATTATTACTGTGAACCACATAATAATATGAATCAGAACGAGACACTGAGATGTCTGAAATGCTGAGACGTCAGGTGCTTGTGCCTTGCACACCATATCAGTAGCCCAAAGGATCCACACCGGAAGGCAAAACAGATGCACTGAGCTCATAATCTCAAGGCGTGCACCTTGAGGTTCATGACATTTCTGAAGTCATTCTGGGCTGCAAGCGCAGGGTTTGCCGTAATCAGCTTTTGCATTGCGTTGATGCCAACAGCAAAGACGACTGCGTCTGCTGGGAAGACAGTTGTCTCGCCTGCGAGTGTAGCATAGACAGGAGTTCAGTGCTAGCTGCAAGCATGTATTAGCCGGCTTACATGCCTCACAATTGGCGGCTAGCGTAGCAAAGACAAGTTAGTGAAGTTGCAAGCAACACTGAAAAGATGGCAAAGCCCGTCTCAACAGCAGAGCCCGCTGCTCTGCTCTTTACATCTTGTACCATTCTCGGTATTCATGGTGTCATCCTTGCACGGGGCCATGCTAATCTTCTCTGTATCGTTCCAATTTTAACATATGTCCCGAAGGACAAACTGCTATTTACATCTTGTACATATCATGTGTTGCAAGATTTTGCAAATCTGTTTGCGTAATTAAAAGTTATTGCCCGGACCACCCTCCACCTTCATTTACACTAACTCCATGCCGGGAGGCATACTGAGTGGGTCTGTAACACCGGGCAGCGATTTGGGCACCTGGGGTGGCCCGGCAGGCAGACTCAAAGCTCAGAACTGGCACAAGTTGTGTCTGTTCTGACTGCACGCAGCACCTAAAGCCAGAAGAACTTTGTATACCCGGTCGGGAATCATGCCAGGAACACATGCCGAATTTCAGGCCAGGCCGTGGGTTGGCTGGCCCTGGCCGTCCCTGTTTCTGAAACTTGTTGAGCAAAACTCTTGCTGCGCCGACCAAGCCTCTTCAACTTCCCTCCCTAACAGTGCAGGCCTATTCAATGAGTTTGTCCAAGAGGCTGAACAAAGTTTCAGGGCAGGGGGCGCGCCAGATGGGCCTGAGCGTAACAGTGAACTACCGGAAGCACCCCAAACCTAGGGGCTAAGCCCCATGACTGGGGCTTTGCCAACAAGAATTTGGCGTTAGCCGCAAGCATGCACTAACCAGCTTTTCTGCTTCACATCTGGCGGTTGCGTCGGGCCATCAGTGCATCAAAGCCAATTCACAGTTAGAGAGACAAACCCCTAATGCAAAACAAGCAACACTGCTTTGCGTGCAGGAAGCTCATGCATTCAAAAGCACATGGGGCACAATTACCAAAGATTTTATGGAAAACACACAGGCACGTGCACAGTGCGTCACACATACCTGTTTGCCTGTCTGTGGCTTCAACAGCAGTGACTTGTGGCACGCCTCCAACTTCCTCCACAGAAAGCCCCGTCACAAGCTGGTTTCCAATGACCTGGTGCCAGTGCCGGTTTTGAAACCAATAATAATCATGTTTCTGCTATCGTTGCATGGGTGTTTTCATTGCACCTAGAGCAAAAAGGAAGCCGTATGCAGCTGCAGAGCATGGTTCAGGCCAGGTGAACCGAGTTGCAGGTTTTCCAGGAAATGTTCCCTGGTCAGGTAAGACTGCATAGCTGTGCCTAGAGTAGGAGGATAGCTCAGCCTTAGCCTCAAGACCTGCAAACTAAATGCAGATAACAAGAAGAGTGAGCATGTGAGGAGGTAAGGGTAGCACCCATGGAACAAGAAGGTGCGTTTTTGCGCAAAGCAAAGCATACATTACATAGCAAGATCAGAAAAGCAAGACCACACTGTCAAGCTGCTGCGGTCAAGCTTGTCAGGAATTGAGCCCGACCAACATCAAAGAAGCTCCATTGCACACTAGCCATCCACAGCAGCCCATGTCATTGCAACACACCCGCCCTGCGCACACAGGATCTGATCAAACAGACACTCAACCCCAAGCTCGCCCCCTTTCCTGCCCGAGACATGTTACCACAGCTCAAGCAGGCCCTCAAAAATGCTGAACCACACTCCGGCCTGGCCCGCATGCGCGCACCTTTCCTCCTTGCCCCTTGATGCGCTCCACTAGGGGTGTGAAGATCTTCTCTGCGACGGAGCCCTTGCACCAGCACACATCTGTGCACACATGCACACATGCACACAAGCAAATATGCACAACTGTATACAGCTTGGATGGTGTGCTAATGCCCATTACGCTACAATAATGCCATGCGCAGGTTCGGTACAAATATAATCGTGCAAGATGCTCTGTCTGGCTCCCTTCACCACTGATGCTGAATAAGCAGTGCATGGCAATAGCTGCTGTGCTTGATGCTGTGCCGACTTGTCCTTCAATGGTGAGTTACGCACAAGGCACGCACATAGACGCATACACACACAACACACACCAAAGTCGTTCTGGTGAGCCAGTGCATAGAAGTAAAGCGTCTCCAGCATCACAGCCGCAGATATGTTCTCAGGGGGCGCGAACAAGCCCACAAGCAGGGTTGGGCGCAAGAACTGCTCATACGCCTCCCTGCAAGCGCACCATAGCATGGATGCAGCACGAGTGCAGATTGAGAGCAAATTCTCGCCCATTTGCTTACTGTGTACGTCAGGCACGTGTCATTGCTGTTGGCACGTGCCAGCGCTAACCATGACAGCCACTCCCGAAAACAATGTGATGATCAGGTGCCTGCAAGCTTGGTCATTGGCATGAGCTTTTCATTCTTAAAGCCTCGCTGGTGCTCCTCTTTGACCCGTTACACTGCTCCACAGCGCACAAAATGGGTATTTTGCGTGTTTTTGCCTCCTGTTCAAGGGCAACTGGGTAGCTCATGGAGCTGCATAGATGGGAGGACACAATTTTTTTAAATGATTCAAGCCCATGCGCAGCCTTTACACCTCCATGCACCCTCTTATCCACAGTGACCACTCATTAATTATTTATAAGCACGCTGTTTTACAGGTAAGTGTACGAGGACCTTGCATTGGACATCGAGGATGTGGTGAGCGTCTAATACAAACTCTCATTGGATGGCTGCACATGCCATGTGAGAAATAGTTGCTATCTTCTTTACTTCCAGAAAAATATCACCAATCACTGATTGCCCACTCAAAACTTCAGTGGCGATTCTGCTCCCCCTCTATGATATGAAAGATCATCCATGAGGTTGGGCAGGGGTCTTGCTGAGACAGACTCGCTGATGATGAAACTCGCCAAGACTCGGCAAGACTTTTTGGGAAATGAAGGGGACCCTCATCAGCAACGAGCGTCACCTTCTCAACATTGGAAATCTGCAATAATGAGCTAACAACCCTCCAAACTCCAAAATTCTTTGACCTTCCTGCATCCCACAGTTCGTGCCAGTGAGCAAACTGGTCATTAGGCAGCTGTGCACCAAGCATTGCAGCTGTACTCCGAGCACCCCAAGGCTCTGGAACGCGCGTGCGCGTTGACGCAGATGTCTGTGCACGGAAGCTCATCTAAAACTGCTGAAGCACCAAAGACATAACTGAGGAGGACCTGGAGCCTGCAGCTAATTGCCAAGAAGATGAATAGATTGCCTAAAATCAAGCTGCTGGACAAAGGAGTGAGGAAAGGGGGGGAGAAAAAGAGAGGACAGAACAGCTTGCAACTCATCCCGACCTCTGAATTCATTTTTAGCATGTTACTTAAGCTGGCTCAGTGAAGCACATTGCAGGAGGGAACTAATGAGACCATTGCTTCAAAACAAGGGCAGCTACAGGCCAACATTGTAGTCTTTTACTTCCAGTTGCATGCCTTGCACATCGTCTTGCGTCAGATCTCCATTCGAATAGGATGGAGCTCCACAACAAGCGCGCAACCACCTACCTGCTCACACCACACTCTCGGAATAGCTCATAGGCGGACATGGAATCATACCTGCACAGAAGTATGGGAATATTAAATCTTGGACTTTAAGCCATGTGATCCTGGACGACCACCATGCAATCACACTCATTTGCGGCAACATCACTGGCAGTACAAGGCTGCACCCTCCCCCACCCCCACCCCGCCCCAACACACACACACAGTCATTCACTCACACAGGCATGTGCTCATACGAACAAGCAAAGCACGCATGCCATGCTCTGTGATCGGGGAGGCAAGGCGCCTTCACGCGCTCTTGCGCCTACCCCCGGCCCCGTGCTACTAGGAATGTCTGGTTGGCTGCAATCTTCTGTAAGGCTGAGTGAAACATAGTAGAGGCACCAAGACATTGCATGGCGTCAAGACAGGCAGCAGAGGACCAGGTGGGTAGGCCAGGATATCGTCCATACTTTTTGAATGTCTCCTCGGTAGCATTGTAGTCAAAAAATCTTGATAAGAAAGGGAGCATGGTCAGCCTATCAGGCAGGGAGAGGCTCCAGTACAGTGGGGCAGTGTGCTGCAACAGAAGCACAGAGTTAAAAAGGTATTGTCACACTTCATTGGCTTGAATGTCTGGTTGCTGGGTGCAGCAAAGCAATGATAGATGAAGGTAACCAGCCGGTGAAGATTCCGGCATTGCGAAGCATCTAACTACGTAGCAAAGTGATAGTGCGCATCATGCTGCCCAATGTACAGGAGCAAAGCAGAATGCAACATAAGGTGCACAAGAGTAGAGAGGAACAAATGCAAACAGGCATCATCTTCGCTAGCCAGGCTCCTTCAGTATACAATGCTAAGCACATGATCTACAAGCATGACCTGCATCCAGGGTTGTGAGAGTACGATAGACAGTACGTTGTATGATTAGGATGGGATGGCACCGTCCTCAGTTCTAACCATAATTTTATTGGACCGTTTAGACGGTGAAATGCGGTTCGGTGTATGGTTTGGTCCCGGGATTTGGGGCCTGTACCAAAAGCAGGCTGTGCACCCCTTTCTCGCCAGCAATGGCCCCCCCCCCAGCTGCACCATGCATAGCACAAGCACCATTGGCCTCTCCATGGTGCCATGCCAAGCTGCAGGTGTCAAGGAACGCCCCTGGATGGCAGGAGTGGCCTCACTTGCATGCGCATAAGCACATGCGCGCCGTGCTTTCTCCCTGTTTCACCCTTGCTTTACCCCGGTGTTGTCTCCAGGATTCTTACTTGTGCGTGTGTGGGCACGCATATGCCAAGGCCAGATATGGGGGGAGCCCTCAGGTTTGGGGGAGGGCCTGTCAGGCTACTTGGGGAGGGGAGGCTCGGCCCCGCCAAGGCCTGCTGTGCTCGTTTTCCACTATTTGCATCCGGGCGTCCTTTGTATGATATACATTTGAAGCAATTCAATGGGGGGAGCGCCCTCAAAATCAAAGCTGCAAGCCCTTGCAAGCACGCTGGCAGGACCAAGCTGGCAGATGATGCCTGCGTACTGGTCAATTTGCCACCGTCTCTCTTCCCTGTCCGTGTTTTTTATGATTTCAACCAAACCGTACTGTCACCGTAACGTTTAGACGGTCAGAATTCTAAAAGACGGCGTGGATTCACAACCCTGCATGCATCCAAACAATGCGGAGCCTGGCACACACATCCTAAACGGATTAGTACAAAAAGTCTGGTCACAGGCATTGGCATTGGAAGAGCAGCTGATCAGAGATTGTCAAGAAAGATCGCTTCAAGGGCAGTTAAAAAGCCCTGCCGGACCTTATGGTGTCATGCTGCTTTTGCCGAGGTATCATCAGCAACTTTTATCTACTCAGAAGTCCTGAGTCAACTTGGGCAAAAATATGTGGTTGTGGGTCACCCCCCTCCTCTTGACCATTTCTTCTAGAATGACAAGTGTGTGTGTGTGCTTGTCTGTATCATATTTGTTTACTTTTGTTTGTTTGTTAATTTGTTTGTTTGTGTGTGTACAGTACGCAAAAAAACAAATAAACACATGCACTAAGCTTCCACAATCACAGGTACATTTGCATTTGAAAGCCACACAACCCACCACGAACTGGCCAAGAAGGGTTGGCAGTTGAGGCTGACGGCTGCGTGGGGACACACATAGGTCAATGTCTCTACAGCTGCTGGCACTCGTTCTAGAATTGATGGATGACTCATTCATTCTGTGTGTGTGTCAGCAGCACTCCAGAGGCAAATGCACCGAAGCATATGCACAACGGGGGGCTTCGGCGCTGACACAGGCCATGCCAGCCAGCAAGGACCAAGACCAGCAGCTGAGGGATTGGGCTGAAGCACTGACCTGAAGATGGGCGCCTCAGTGACTAGACCCTGCAAGCACATGTGGGCACGCATGCAGCTCAGTCAGGAGGGCACTCACTTGAAGAACTTGAAGCCATCAAGGCAAAGCCTTCCGGATGACTGGCATAAAGTTGTTTGTGCCATGATTGGCCAGCAGGATACGTATGTAATCAGCAAGACCCACATGCCTTCACTCATCCAGTGTCTGCCAAGGCCCACTGTGGGCTTTCAACCTATTGCATGGTTTAAATATTAGTGCTCTCATCTCCTGACCTTGGGACTCCAGAAGCCACTTGTCGTCCTGAGGTTGAGCACAGCAAAAGCCAGTTTGTTCCAGAGTTTGTCCAAGGTCAAAGAGTGCGAGCATTTACACCCTTATGCACACAAGCACTAGACGCTTTAAGGCAGTAACAATCACCTGGAAATCTTCTGCTCAGCATGCATACCTGGTGAACCCATTTTAAGCAAACCTGGCCCTTGAGGATGGGTCAGGCCTTTGAGTGCCCTCTGCAAACCTAATAATAAGGTGGCGCTGCCATCTTTGTTTGCAAGCACTGGCACCTACCAGTCTGTTAGAGGCCACTCTGGCAGGTTGAGCTCCTCAATGAGCTTGAAAATATTTTTGTACGAGTACCAGAAGCCTGTCACATGAGGGAGGAATTTATAGGCTTCCTTGCGGCTGCTGCTCACAGAGCACAGTCACACATTAATGCATGCCAGAAATCTCACTGAAAGTTTCCACAGACAAGATGGGCAAGCAAGATCGAAAGCAAATCAAGAGCAAAGGAAGTTTGGGACGTTCCCTGAGAGCTCTAATTCCGTCTGATGGAACAGACTGAGGCTGGGTCGCACTCGCCTTTCATTCCTGTAGTCAAAAGGTGGCAGTTAAGGGGTAAAAAGGCCGTGGCTCAACTTGTAAAAAGCTAAAGCAATGAAAAACTCACGACACCTGATCACGCCTCAGATATCATGCTTGGTTTCAAAGACCTGAGTGAAGAGCAAAATTTGTCGATTCTCTGCACCCACCAGCCTCCACAGCTTGTCCCTTTTTTGTCCTAAACCCACTGGACAGGCCTCCTGGTGAGGGCAAAGACGTGGTAGACGTGAGTCAAACCAGAGCTCTTCAAGAAGTTTGGTCCCAACAGCATGTGCAACCTCGTGAACACCTGCCCGCACGGGACTCACCTGGGTTTGCTTGCGCGTCTAGGAGGGTCGTGTTGTAGCCGCACTCACTGAGGTGTTTTGCTGCACCAAACCCAGCCCTGCATTTGATGACCAAACAAATTTTATGGCTATGTTCACAAGGTTGAAGCCTGGAGCGCAATTCAAGCAACGTGAAGAGGCTCTTTACCTGCCTTGTTAAATTTTTTTAATGTAAACTTACTGAAACTGCTGAATTTCGAACATCCAAGGTTTCATGAAGGAGTTGCATGCATAAGCGCATGAACTAGACATCTATCTGTGCCAGATAGCACACATCTTGCAGCCAAATCCACGCTCCAAGTACAGCTCTAAACTGATTCAGTCTCTGCATAGAAGTCATAAGTACTCACCAGCCACCACCCTGCAAGCACATTGTACACAGCAAGGTGAATATGGCTCAAATTGAATAGGCTTGGCAACAACGGTGGGCAATGTAAAAACCGTGCAAGTGGTATTGCAGTCAGGATCTTGTTCACGCACCACAATGACAACATTTTTGCCTGGTGTGGCTGTCTGTTGCTGCAAAGCCTGCACTCTCAAGGCCAGAGGTCTCCTGAGGCCAGCACGTCTAGGCACAATGGAGCCTGAATTCAGGGCATTTTCTGGGCATCTGTACTCTCTCAGTGGGCTAGCCCGCAACATATGCACTTTGAGGACAAAAATGCCCCTACTTCAATTTTTTTAATTCAAAATTTTTAATTCAATTAAGTGTAAAGGCGCTTTATTTGATAAGAAATGCGGTAGACAAAAGGGACAAGGAGGATAGGTGGTGCGTGGGCATGTATCTTGACAACAAGATGCTTTGCAGTATCTCCAGTATCTCATCCGCTTTTCTTTTTTCTCAAGCTGCACCTGGCAGCTGGCCTATGACATACACTCATCTGGCGAATCTGGCCACGCTGCGCATGCTTCCCACCAGGTTGGCACCAGGGCAGCGGATCCCCGCAATGGTACCAGTTGCTATCCTACCTCCAGACAGCATCTCAGAGCCAAGAATGGAACGGCAGGCAAATGAACGGGAAGTGCAGCAAGAACCTTTTTCAGTAGTTCCAAAAGAACCCAAGCCTGGTTACTCAACTAGCGCGTACTGGGACTCGCGTTACGCCAGCAAAATGACTAGTTTTGATTGGTGAGCTGCTCAATTCCTTCCTTCCTTCCTGTCTAACCTGGTTGGACAGGAACGCTTGCTCTTCTGCTGCGCTTGCACTCAGATTGCGCAAGGAATTTAAAGAAATGCACTCATCCACAGGTTTTTCTCTTATGCTGCCATCCGGGGATTACTTTGTTCATGCTTGCGCAAGGTGAGATTTTCAGAGTTATGCATCTGCGTGCTTGCTAAAAGGGGGGAAGGGAAAAGTGTGTGTGTGTGTGTGTGTGTGTGTGTGCGCGCGCACGCGCTTGCAAGTTTGTGTGCGCGCGCATGCTTTTCCGGATAAGATTGGCAAATATCATGCCTTCACATCTTTTTGCACTATTTATGCAGGATCTTCCATGCTTGCATGTGGGATGCGGGAACAGTGGACTGCAGGTGAAAGGATTTTTTCATAACAGTATGTCACAGCCATCTGAGTGCCATATGTAGTCCAAAATTAAGTTCTGTCGGCTAAAAAACTGTCCTGTAAAGATTAATAAAGAAGAAATAGTTTCTTTCAATGGTTCATTCAGGTGCTTGTTTAGGAGCCTACTAAGGGTAAACCTTCCGCAGGGGCATTTGTCCATGTCAGCTCTCGTCTTCTACCTAAACAAATTTGCGTGTCGTCCTGTGCCTGAATTGCCTGCTTGCTGTTCAGGACGGCATGTCAAATGATGGATTTCAGTCTGTGACCAACGTGGACATTTCACCGGTGGTAAGAGTCTGGAGGTTTCAAGCAGGATGGCAGCAGAGCCCAGCTGGTGTTCTCAATGGTTGAGAGCACGAACCCTCCAGAAATCGTAGAGAGGCCTGCAAAATAATGGTTCAGGATGATTGGTGACCAAAAACAGTCACCATGCCTTGCTAATTTGGCTGGCCTCAGCATCTCAACTGTTTTCCAGCACAAATTGCTGCCTCCTCGTGTTGTTTAATCATTGTGCCAGTTGCCTGTCCTGCCACAAATGTGTCTGTGCACACTTAGGGGGTAAATGTTCCCCAGATCACCCTCAGCCCTTCCAGATGAGGAATGAGGAACCTATTCTTGGGCGCATGAAATAATAATGCACTCTTCTAATGTTAGGATTAGGCTGTAGAACTGACCCAGTGCTCTGTAACGCCACAGTTTATGAGTATGGAGTTGCTGGCCTGGGTGCCCATACAGATGCTTGATGCCCAGATGCTGGACTTACTGCTCACTCAGTGCCTTTAACACATGAAAGACGCAGGCCACTAATCTTGGCCCTCTAAACATTACATGGTTTTGTTTAGGTCATCGAGCAGCTGCGCATGAACCCAAGCTCTGGCAACGTCTATGATGTAGTGGATTGCCGGTATGCTCCCTTCTCTTCATTGAGCATTTTGGCGCAAGCAGCTTCCCAAAATGTACATGGTCTGCAACTTCTGGCGATTAACCATCTCTTTTCAAGCAGTTAATATTTGCACCAAGCAATGTGTACCAATCAATTGAAGATGCTGACGAAGTGCTTGAAGTGCATTAATAGAGTCCTGACAGGCATGCCATGGCTTGCATTGTGTGGTGCTCAGTACTCAAATTAAACAAGTTGCGACTCCTGTCAAACATTACTGAGCATCTTATTTGCCCATGTCAGAACACATAGAAAGCATGGCTCTCTGGAAGGCGCTGGATTTCTTGCCGGCATCAGTAATAACGAATGGTACGAGCTGTGCTCTTGGCTCGCTTCAATTGCAGGGACATGCCGCAGTATGCCAATGGCTCATTTGCTGGGGTGCTCGACAAGGGAACACTGGATGCTGTCTTGTGCTGGTATGGAAGCCCCTTCCTGTTCACCAGCTTCAACTGTAATGAGGAGTCAGCAGTGCCAGAATCCTGCTTGCCTTCTATCATGCATCTGAGCAGTGGTATTGAGCTTACATCCGCTTGGTGGCAACCTGCCCTGTCTTTTTTGTCGCCTCACCCCTTATCTCCTCATGTTCTGCACTTCAACTTGTGGGCTGTTGAGTGCCAAGCAAGATAGCAGGACTTGCTGGCTCAGAGCATTGTGGCCTAGTGTAGCTCCTTCTTGCTTGTATGTCAGATGCCCACTTGCTCCAGAGGTCCCCCAACAAGGCATCAGTAAAAAACAGATATTTGTTTGATTTTCAGTTTCTTTGCGCGTGTCGTAGCCAAGCCAGCCCACAATTGAAGGCCAAGGCCAGTTGGTGCCTGGCAGGAACATTCTTTGAGCGCCTGGCTTCCGTCTCAAGGATTCAGGCGACTTTGGTTGCCCTAGCGCCGCTCAAATTCACTAACAAATCCTTCATTTCTGATTGTGATTGGTAGTTGCGTTCCTTGCTTGCGTGAGTCCTGCAGCAAGGGTGGCCTTTCTGATGCCATGAATTACTGCAAGGAGGTTAGCAGGTGCGCTGCTTTGCGCAGTTGAATGGTCACCAATGGTTCAAAAGAAACGAAAGCCTCATGCAGGAATTGAGGTTCCATGCAGTGAACTACTATGAGCCACGATACCTGCATTATGATGATGGTTAGGAATGCTGCAGAGATACTATGAAGCATTATAAGTGGGTTTGGGAACATTGTTATTTCATGCCATCTTTGAGGTCTATAAGTAACGACTGCAAACAAGGTCTATCATGCTCCCTTGAGGACTTGCAGAGAGGGTAAACTATTTGAGCTGAACCTTGTGGACCTGGTGCACGACTTCTTTGAATTATGCACGCTGCATAGAATGCCAGGATGCAATCGTGATATTGTGCCCCTATTTTGGTGTTAGCGCACAACCATCTGCACACCTTCCCTCTGGTTGCCACTCAGGATTCTAGCTCCAGACGGTATCTTTTTGTTGATCACACTTGGTACGCCCAAGGCGCGCATCAACCTTCTGGAAGCTGGCAATGTGTCATGGGATATTAAGGTGCGCTGAGTCCCTTAATTAGGGTAAGGTTATTACCCCTAAAGCCTTTTCAGACCACTCCTACCCCCGCAACCGCATACCTTTCCAATGTTATCTTCCTTCTTGGAAGACCTGTTGGATGTACACATGTGCATCCACCCGGCCACTAGGGGGCGCTTATCTTTACCTTACTTCAAAGGCCTTTCCGCTGCCTCTTTCCTGAGACGCTCAGTGCAGCCCAGTTCTTGCTCGCTTATTTACGTACATCAAATTAAGGCAAAATGCTTATGGCTCAGAGGCAAGAGGGCTAGCAGCTGGTGTAAGTTGTACTGCTTGCATGCAAGCAAGGCTCAACGCACCTCAACAAGTGGCTTTCTCGCACCAGAATCAACGTTCGCTTCTAAGACAGTGAAGACAAGCTCATTGACTCTTTGGCAAACACAAGTAATTGTGTTGAGAAACTTTGGGTTAATAGGGGTCTGGCTTTCAATCCATGAGTGCTGAATTTGCTAAATGTAAGGCAGGGATGGAGGATTTGCCTATTTTTGATTTGCAGTGTCGAATGATCTTGCTACATTTAAAATCTTTTGAATGATTCAAAAATATATGTATGCCAGTGGGCTTTCGAGAGGAAAAGGAGGAGAGGGAGGCTCTAACAGGCGCCAACTAACCCTCCGCTCCCCCTCCCCACCCCCCTGACTCCACATTTGTACGTTTATCACAATGCTTAAGCCTAGGGAGTTGACTTAAGGCCCTTTTAAGGAGTGCTAAACGGGGCATAATAGGTGCATCACAGGACCCATTTTTGGGAGGTTCAGTATTCGCGAATCAATGTTTTCAAACACTGCAACAAAAATCCTACTGAATTAAAATGCGTGAATGATTTGAAATGCCCAAACCCTCCATCCCTAATGCATGGTAAGGCCAGAACACACTCACGCATAAATACTAACCCTATTCAGAGAGCAATGATTTGTGTGGTTCGTCATGTTAAAAGTGCAGTACAAAATGATAGTGACGTGTTTGGTGCTCTTTGCCGTCCACAGCGCTGAGATCTTCTTTTAAGTCCCTGCCAAAGTCAACGTTAAGCAGCTTCTTCCAATGAATGTTAGGGTACAGAATACAATTTTTCATAGCAGATGCGAAGCGTCGTGCACTACTTCTTCCCAATATTTAGCATCCCTGGTATCTGCTATTATCTGCAAACTTGCTCAAATCTGCGCCAGAGGCTCTTTCGTCTCTTCTCGTCAGTAGAAGACTCTCATGACATTCAAATTGTGTCTTTCTTCTGGTTAAGTCTTTTACATGCATCAGGTAGGATGGCCATGCAGAGCTTTGCCATGCTGTCTAACTCAGGAGAACCTCAGCTTAAGACATGAACAGTTGGGATGGCAGAGGCTTGTTTCATGGACAGTGTGAATGCACAATGGTTGCACAATTAATGTGCTGGGGCCTGAGAGAGTTGCTGATTTTGTCGTAGACCGCTATAGGCCTGTCTAGGTGTCATGGTTGATGTTTATTGGTGTGGTGGCCTGTCTGGGTGTCATAGTCGGTGTACCCAGCTGCTATGGTACATGAACGTCTCGTGGGCTCTTCCCAAAAGAACTTCCTCGGAAAGGACAAGTTGGCCAAGCGGTCTAGGTGTCATGCTTCAACCAAACAGGTGCTGCCATCACAATTAACAGCCAAATGTGCTTCTGATGTTTGTTTTATGAATAAGGTTACAAGGCTGTAGTGAGTACATTCAAAGGACTCTAAGCACACAAGCTTGCCAAGGAATGAGTTCTACAGGAGTCTCCAGGTCTAGCGTATACTTAGGTGTATCAAGCTACCAACAGCCTACTTGGACCACTCTGACGGCCTAACCAAATTGCCCTACCATGTGGCACCTGCAGGATCCAAATTGGATCTAAGGTTTCTGAAATGGGCTTCCTGTGTCACTTGTGCATCCCTTGATCCTACACGACAATTATGAGTGCAATTGCAATATAATTCTGCAGGCTTGTGCAACACACACTGCTGCCAGTATGCAAGGCCGACCTGCCATTGTCACAATGCTCAAATTTTCAAAGCAAGGAGCAGATGCCCAATGAAGTCCTGTGTTGGTAAGCAATTTAAAGATTCATCGGGCCTCAAGGCGCAAATGTTTGGCATCATTCCATCATGCTTGCTTTCAGGTGGTGCTTCTTCCCAAACCCTCTGGCTTTTATCAGACAGAAGTAAAACTTACAGGTAAGGATGTTTGCTACCTGCACACAAATCAGAATTCATACTGAATCTGTGTTTGAGCTAAGTTTACGCTGACCATCATCAATGAGTATTCTGTACAGTGTCTGCACTTGAATGAAACATGCTCGTGTGATGTGAGCCTCCGTATGCTCCTTAGGATAAACTTGAGGCAATCAAAGGAAATTATGGCTAGGTGCATCACATGAAGTGTGTCAAAGATGAAGACACTTACTTAGCACCTGAAAAGAACAGCTGGTAACTTCCGGAGTGTCCGTTCAAGGATGCATGGATGTTGCGGGAGCACATCTTATGATTTTGTCATGATGCAAAAGCAGGCGAGAAAAAGTGCCGCCAGTGTTGCCGCCAGGCACTTCTATCGCGCTAAGCCCACTGCATCCTTTCTCTGATTTGTAACAATGCACACCAGCATGGCTCTTCTAGCACAGGTGGTTACCCCATGTACAAGATAGCCAAGTGTTGTTACTGTGCAGGTCGACGGCCATCTTTTGACCCTGAGACAAGGGCAGGCATCGACAGCAAGGATGCCCCAGTGCGCACATTTGGGCCTTACTCAGTACCTGAGGCCTCAGTATTGATTGGCGAGGACCCCTCAATGACTCCCAAGCTTGACCCCCATGACTACTTTTTTGCGTACATATGCAGGTAAGTTGCAACTAGCTTTGTTCCACTTTATTCCTCTTTAGATTTGTAAGACATTTACATGGTGCCCAGTTACTGTAGGCTCCAAAGGTATGTGCTGGTAATTCTTACTACGCTACCTCAGACAATACAACAGGACAAGAAAGGGTTCCAACTCTCGCAGGCTCCTGCCAATACTGTATTTTGGCACACTGGTTGGTAACACCAGTTTGTCCGACCCTATGCAGTGTATTATTGTATTCTTGAACATGCCATGTATTTTTGTTAAATATCGGTTGAATATTGTTAACACCAGTTTGTCTGACCCTCTGCCGTGTATTATTGATATTGTTAAACGTGACAAACAATGATGCATGCTTTCTGCTGCTGTAAAGAAGTCAGAATGAGGCTGGCAATTCACTGCTTTCTTTTTGCTTAATGCATGACCCAGTCTCAGCCCAGCCTCCTGCCCTCCTATAGGTCCAGCTCCACACCTTCATCGGCTTCTATCTTTTTTTGCGCAGGAAGCAGGGAGCGGCGGTCCATGAGATACAAGCAACACAAGCCTCCTCATTAGCTGCAGCCGAGTGATGTTGCGGCGCTCTGCCATGGAGTAGCATCAGCGCGTTGCCGTGCCCCTGCTCGACACAAGGTGGCACAGGTTAGGAGGAATAGTCAGGCACGTTCAAAATGTGCACAATGACCATGAATAAAGCAGCTTGAGCGGGGAGAAAAGCAATGCACGGTGCTTCCAGGTATGCAGTGATCAGGCCCCATTGATTTCATTATTTCAAGTCCCAGGTACCTATTTTTCATGCAGCTATCCCAGAGTGCGTGTCTCACGTGCTTGAAACTGCATGTGCAAATGAGGATCAACAATTCTATGTCAGGCCTCCGCTGAAGCATTAAGGCACGGCATATAAAGAACTTCAGAAGACTTCTGCTTGGGCAACATGGCCAGCGTGTAAAATCATATCAAACCTACTGATAATTTGTTTTTTTGTCTGTTTCTGATTAGATCCATGGGCCAGTAAACTCTTGGTAGATCCTTGATTCCTCTCTTGGCATGAGGCTGCATCACCAGACATGCCACCAACTTGCAGTTTGCACATTTCTTCTGTTGTTTTGTTGGGGTGAGGGCACCTATCCATAAGGCCGAGAACGTTTTTATACTCCCGAGGGCGCAGTCTTTCTGTCTGCCTATCATCCAAATCTTTGTGTGCCTGTGAGTGTATTCATGAGTGTGTGCATGTGAGTGTATTTGGTGATGCGTTTTTTAAATTTTTTTATACCTAAATGCCTTCATCTTGCTAAGAGTGCTGTACTGATAAGGTCAAGGACAGCTTACCAGGGAATTGCCAACAGGCAATAAGAAGCTATTTGCAAGCACCAGTTACAGTGAAGGTTTGACCACCTGCCTGGTCGTTTGGCTGATTGGTCTGTGGCTGGCATCTCAAGCAAACATCTACTCCACCATGTCTTTAATAAAATGACTAAGTCTGTTGGATATCCATGGAAAAATGCATGGAGATTAAGATACTCCAACAAAGTCACCTGACTTGCGGGACACTTGCCTGACTTGCGGGATGAAAACATTGAATGTCACATGAGATTCCTGCCTACTAGTAGCTTTAGCCACCCTTAGACAGACCTCTGCACTCCAGACGCCGGTTCTGACCAGGTGCTATTTTGGTTCTCCCTATATCAGAGAGAGAGAGAGAGAGA
>LFIK01000787.1_pt1 | contig 24183 bp, 36 predicted proteins | sample 643401 | NCBI WGS metagenome assembly LFIK01 (sample SAMN03777447, study PRJNA286221) | soda lake metagenome | biome: soda lake; feature: Kulunda steppe; material: water; isolation source: sample T5-Br brine of Lake Tanatar-5 | place: Russia: Kulunda steppe | collected 2010-07
CGCCAGATGGAGGATTCCACCGCGAGAGTATGAGCTCGCAAGCGAAACCTGCTCACATTCCTCATAACATGCTTAGGGAGATCAAGGTGCAGATAGCGAGGAGGCATTAGGGGGGCACCCCCATTCCGCACCCGAGTGCGTGAATCAGCTTGAAGATCTAAGAGGGGGCAGGCAAACCAAGAATATAAGTCACCAGTTTGTTGTCGCTTTCCAGAGGGTTCATGTCAGCAATGTCCCTCCACACTTTTCTAATCCTAAACCTCAGGTCAGCAGTGAAATCCGAGTACCAAACAGGGAGCCCCTGCAGGAAAGCTTGTGTATAAGTGTCACAGCCTCGCAATCCCTCAAAGGCGCGCAAAATATCAAATTTATAAGCATATTGATCCGAATTAGCACGAAGCTTCACAGCAAGCTTGGTGACTTTCTGAGGATCTAGACCAAGATATTTCAGAGGCTCTAAACTATAAAGGCTGTAAATGGTGCCTCCCACTCCCAAAAGGATAATGTGGAGGCTAACATTGGCCGCAGCTCAAAGTTGTTGACAGAGCACGCCATGCTGGTGGTGAGCGGCTTCAAGCTGGCTCCTAGGCCTGGTATCTTCACAGTACTTGACCTCACAAGACAAGATGGATGTGCCGCTGATTGGGTGGGAGCTGACTGGAGTTCCGGACTCTGGACGAAGGCTGGTAGGCTGTTGCTGTTGCTGAAAGCCCCCTATCCCCTCAAGGGATGACATTTGGTATTTCCTTTTTTAGTAGGTCAGTCACTAGCATAGCATCTGGGCGGCTAGTAGTAAGTCTTTGCTTAGAAGGCAACTGGCGAGGGAAGAGCCATTCTGGGACGATTATGTTGGTAAATCCTATGGGGATTTGTAGGTTTTGTAAGGCTAAGCGGTCTCGCTGCCAATATCCATTTGAACAAAACACCCCCCCAAGGAGTCTGCTTCTATAGCTTTCATGATAAGTCTACATGCAATGTTATGGCGTCCAGTAATCATACCATCTGGTGTTGACAACCTGATAGAATGTGAAGGGCACTGTCTGAGTAATGACAGAGGGGACATGGTAGACTAGGAGTGGTCTTAAATCGAACAGCATGCTTCTGATTGAGAAGGGTACCTGTGCGGTATGGAAAATTTTTTCTTCATCTTGATGTTCAATCTGAACTTTGTCCAGAAAGCGTTGCTGACGTTTTTTTTGTAGAAATACTGATCCATGGAATCGACTAAATTTGTGCTGAAATTGATACAAAAAAAAGGCCAAATTTGATTCCAAAAAATCCTGCAAAAATCATAGATGGCATTAAAAAGGGAAAATGTGGACAGCGCTGTCTACCTCGCTGTGTAGTTAGCTACACACGCAACGCAAAGAAGACGGTTGGCTTGTTCCTGACGGTCTAAGCCGCTAATCCTGTCGTTCTAGGTTGCTGGGTTGCGTATCTTAATTCCAATGTGCGACAACTGCATACCAGTTTCAACAGCTCCTTAAGAATCGACAAAGACGCTCGGCTTGCAACATGGCATGTGCTCAGCTCCATCCTTCTTACTCCAAGCAAGACCCTTAAAGCTCCCACAATGCAGCTCAACTCACATTTATTTACGCAAAAAAGCCACACTTGAAGCAGCAGGTTGAGACAGTGGCGGTGGCAGCATAAGTACATGAGAGTAACTCTTTCTTTTGTTGATCCTAAGCCTTTTGGCACGCACACGCAGGTGCTTGCGTGCGTCGATTCAAGCTTTCTAAGCCTCCAGGTAGTCTCTTGCACCCATGCAAGACTACCTGCAGAAGCCCTCGTGACCAGCATGGCATGCCACTCAATCACCTCTACAGAAGGGGGTCTGCTTTCTCTAGTGTGCCTCTCACTCGTGCCCACAAGATGCCACTCCACTGGTCTTCCAAGAGCTGTTGCGCACCCTGAGGCTCCACAGCATAAAACATGCCTTCGCACCCTACAGCCCCACTGCCCCCCTGTTGTGGGTCCATATTGCGCTTGCGCACTAAGCCCCGCCTCAGAAGCTCATCCATCGCCTGGTCAACATCAAATCGGACCTGCATGGATGATTCATCCAGGCATGGTCTTAAAGAGTATGGAGCATACCCAGCGCAAGGCCACCTGTTTGGATCACGCAGCAGCACAGAGTAAACCAGCAACCCTCTTGGATCACATCAACATTCACGGGCTGGTCTCATGTTCAGCAGCGCCTTATGAAACCATGTCCGAGGTCAGCTCATCCCTGCCGGCTTGGTCAGCCTTCTCTCCGCCTATTTCCTCGGCACTCTTCTGCAGTTACCTATCGTCCATAGGTCAGAGCATCCCACCTGCAGCCCACGGCGTGCCAACAGCTGCTCAGCCCTGGCAGCAAGGTCATCCAGGTCTCTGCCCTCCACTCCACTCAGCCTCTCAGATCCAGCTTCATCCAGTGTGTTTCCTGTGGCACCCCGTGTCTGCTGCTGCTGCTGCTGTTGCTGAAGCAGGAGGATGTAGCACAAGGCTGCCAATTGGAATTGCTGGTCAGCAGCACTTGCAGCAAGGTATTGAATTGCTGTCCCATCTGCATAACATGCACATGTTGGAGGATATCCGCAGCAGGCCCTGATGCGTTATCTACACAAAATCACAAAAAACTCGCCACAGGGACAAGGAAGGGATGGCTCGACACAGACACATTAAAAAAAGGGTCAAATTTCCTTGAAAACAGAGGACCTTGCTCTCGTTGGATTGCCACCAATAAAATGTGAAAGACCACAGGCAAGACTGGCGGCAAGCCAGACAAAGCAGTAACACTGAAAGAGGCCAAACCAGTATCGCACCTGTAGCAACTGTTTTCTCTCTTAGGATCTCTGCCAACCTCACCCGGTACCTGCGATCCAGCCAGCACAGTTAGACCTTACAAGCCATCACATGGTAAAAATTCAAATGAAGCATGCTGTAATTGATACAAAGCACAAATCTCACCCACCTGTCTACCTGTCTTCTATATCCAAGTACGATTCTAATCACAAAAATAGTTGCTGAAATTGTTGTCACGACCTCAAGGTAAAACGAGTCGTATCGGGCCTACAATAATTCGGCATAAGGGCGCATCCTCTCAGTTAAAAGCTCCAAATGCTGCCCAAAGTGCGCATTTCATCAGGCAACGGCAAAAAATTCCAGCTGAGGAGCAGAGTGCATGTCAAGAGCAAGCAATTCTACACACAATCAAATCACTGTATCTCAACGCAGCAACTGCCATTGTTTTGTCTTAGAAATCCGAATTCAACTGGCAGTCCACAAGCGCACACCAGGACAGACAAGGCAGAAGACTGCACGCGGACCCACCTGTGCCAGGGCAGCAATCAACCCGGAGATTGCAAACAAGTCTGTGCGCAAAAAGTCCAGCGGCCTGAACTGCAAAACCTTCTCAGGCAGAACAACCGACCAGGTTGGCAATGGAATATCCCTGTAAATCTGCAAGCTGATCTGCGGCCTGAGAGTGCTGCTGGCAGGGTCCTGTGCTGACTGCAAAACTCCAATCCTCTGCCCTATTGTTGTCAAAACGCTTTTAGCTCTTTTCAGCACACCCTGTTTGTTTTGCCCACATGCGCGCCTATACAGAACTGCAACTTCCTGCAAATACACAGTAAAGGGGCGTGCATCAAGATCAGAAGATGGCAGATCCTGGCCACTCCACAACATGTGGGCAATCATGGAACAGAAGGCTTTTGTTTGGTACGTCTGCCATGTCAGTCCACGATAAGAAACTAGGCACAAACGGGCAATACAAAGCACATTCAGACTCAACATCCAGCAAGTTCCTCGTCAGCCCCCATCTTCTCAATTCCCATACCCTTTTCCATGTCCAAACGCATCTGCCAGTTAAAGTATAAGACTGGCATGCTACAAGGTCACGGCACACGGCTCATCAAGGAGCTTGCTCGTTAATCAGGCTTTCATTCTTTTTGAGGCAAGTGACAACGGCTGGCTCATGCCAAGCAACACCTCAATGATCACGATGTGTCCAGAGATCAGCATGCAACCTGAATGCTTTGAGTGGTTGCATGAAAGGCTTACCAGCTCAATCTAACATTGCACTCTCTGTGTGCTTAATGTTTGGAAGGACGACACATAAACACATGCCCCAAGTGTCTATGGCAGAAAAGCCTAGCTGTGCTTGTATCAGCCCAGAATGGTGTGTCCACCTTCAAGGACGGCTCCTCCAGCTCCAATGGCTGCAGCAGGAGCTCCAAAACGGCTTTGGGCCCCTTTTGAAAGGTGGACTTGACTTCTGCAGAGGTAGAGAGTTCCAGCCGATGTAAGGTCACTTAGCAATTTCATGGCCATAAGCACATGCATCCAAGCCAGGATTGGATACGGAGCAGTGCTCCGGCAGCTATTTGCTTTTGGACAAGTGCCATTTGGAAAAAAAGTGGTGATTGGACATTTGGACAAGTGGCATTGCAGCACACAGGAGGATAACGAGTAACAAAAGTGGAGAGCAGCGGCTTACCCAGAAGGAGAATTTCTGGAAAACTTGTGCAGTTTAAGGAGCAAGCAGTGGTGCATGCACTTCAAATGTCATGCAAACAAATTGGCTCCAATCGACACAAGGATGGAAGCACTCCTGATAATCCATTGTCTGCAGTAAGGACTCCTGACCTGCAAGTCCAGACTTGCACAGCAGCTCCAGATGAGGTGTACCACAACCTTGCAGACACTCTCAAGCCCTGCAACTCCTCTGGCCTGAGGCCCTCTCAGGGTGTTCTTACCCACCTAAGACCTCTTTCAAGCCCACCACCCGCAGATGTAGCGGGGGCAGCCGGGCAGGCTCCCTTACAGGGAAGGCTCGGTCAATGTCTGGCAGGGCAAGGCTGTCGATGATGGGTGCTGCGCCGCGCTCAGACAGCCATGCTACAGCCCTGGAGCCTGTTCAATTGCAAGCATGCAAACCACGTCTTTTGCAGTTGCAGCTGCAAGCACGCGCGGCCCCAAAAGGGGCTGTAGAACTGCACACTCCAGGCATGAAGGCACAGTTCGAAAAAATGCAGACACAAGTGGAGGTGGAGACAGCATGACACAGGTGCCTTGCGAGCCCAGTTGAAGAGGAGCACCAAGGAGAACTGTCACGGATTTTCATGCATGCAGTCTCAATGAGTTGAGAAAGAGCATCAAAAGCCCGCTGCATCAGTGCAGGCCAGGGCCGGAGCAGCAGAGGCGCATGCCACGCAAGTCTCAGTTGAGGTCACCTTGAAAGGGCACAAGGGCGCAAGAGGAGGTATCCTACAATCTTCATGACGAGCAAGTGACTTTTGAGGGGTATGCGTTGGGTGGGGCATGTTATTGCAACCCTGGGGCCCTCGTGAATGTCTGTGATACACCGGACCAGCCACATGGGGATGCGCTCATGGTGCTGCGGCAGGTTGGCGTCCATCACGCGTGTAGCAACAGTGTCAGATCTCTTGCACAGCAACAATGCACAAACGAGGCTGATCACAGATGTCGAGGCCTACAACTCAAAAATTTCTTCCGGCCTCCCTACCTGCCATTGCCATCCTTTCCAGCAGGGAGGGTGGGAGTGCATTCTCAGTGCTCTCTTTGGCCAAGGATTTTGTTGCATCATCCAAGCTCCTCTGGCTGCTGCTCAGCAGCTGCCGCCACCACGAAGCCAGCTTAGACCTGCAACCCATGTGTGGAGCTATTTGAATGCAGGTGCTGCGGTTCTGGTAATGAGCAAGGTAAGGGCCCACAGCTTGGAGGCAGCTCAGGGCAGAATGATTGCGATTTTGTTGTGAGGGACATCAGCGCAGTTTAGGATCAAGGTTTGGATCAGGTGAGATGACCGCGTGCCCAGCAAGCACAAACGTGTAGGATACGAGTCTTTGTGTGCAGTTCTAGCGTAGTACCAAAAATTGAGGCAGCTTAACCCTAGGAAGAGCTTGCATTGTACCTTAACTAGCAGAGGTCAGGCTTGAAGGCGCAGCCACCAACTCACAAGGTCAACTTCCAGCAAAACTTATTGATGCAAAGCTCTTGCCAGACATGATATGGTTCCACAGCCAAGCAGGGCCCCACCTTGTCATGCCAAGAGCCTTTTCTACAACTGCCGTCTGCAGAGACAGCACCAGGCGGCAAGAATGCATGAGAGGGTTGAAGCAGGTGAAGGTATTATGCAGGTCACATGCCATGCCGAGCATGCTTTCAGTTACATTTCATTCCTGCTCTCTGCCATAACAAGATACTATCTCAATAGCGGTGGAGGTTGGGTGCACACAGCACTACCTTGCATCATCCTTCAGCAACGATCAAGTAAGATGATCTAGTAGAATGCGAGGAAAGTGCAGAAATACTTCTTACCTGGGCACGCTCACTCGTGCCACCACTCTTTTCAGCTTGTGTGTTCAAGTCCGCATATGCACACACACACGCGTATGCACCTGTAGGTAATCAAGCTTCTGCAGCAGGAGTCGCCCGGTGGCTCTCTCGCTTGAGAAACCACGCTTCAGCACAACCACACCATTATCTTCCAGAAACTGCCAGTCAGCGTCTTTGTCCCGGTTTTCAGGTGCGAAAGCCTGCAGGAAGCCTTGGTCCAACCTCCGTGCATTGCCTGTCCGCAAACAGGCACAAGGCGGAAGGGATGAGGAAGCTGATGTAAGGATGAGTAGAAGCAAATGCAAGCCTTAAAAAAGAGGCTCAACACTTCAGGAAGGTGTTCCTCTACTGGGCACCAGCTGAGCAGTTGCGCTGACTGCTTGATTGTTCTGGGCCTTCACTCTTTGTATGAGACGTGTGACAAACCACCAATGACCAATGCTGCTGCTCTTCTTGTCTCACTTAGTGTCTACTGTGATGCTGCACGCGATGCGATACAATATGGTTCTGACAAGTGGCTTAAATAGGCCACATGGTACAAAACACGCGACTCTGGCCTGTGCAAGCATCACCTGCCTCCACCTGGGCAGGTTGCTTGAAACAGCTTGAGCATACAAGCACGCTGTTAGGGGCTGCTGGGCCGGCCCCACGCGCATGCGCCTGTTACTCGCAGGCCGTGCATTGCGACAATGTACACATCTTCATGCACAGGCACACAAGCACTGCAGGTGAAGGCGGCACTTGCATTTACGGAGCACGTGCTCGCACAACCTTTTGACCCCGCAGCACCACCCTTCCGCCCCGTCCGCGGCGTGCTCGCACGGCATCAAACTTTGCTAGATGGGTATGGGCATGTCATTCCGCGCCTTTTCACACTCTCACATTTATCGCACGGTTGGCAACAGCCACGTATCTGGCCTTGTGCGCCCAACCTGTCAGCCAAACAACTTCCCAGGCAGGCACCAGCACTGTCTCACTGAGACATCTATGCACTTAGCGCATCAGCACACTAACAATGCATCAGTGCAATTCCCTTCACCCCATCGCTCCGTGCCTCACTCTTGATGAATAGCTGGTCTAGGTAGCCTTGATTCAGCGTCTTGCCCAGCTCGGAGTCACGGCGCGTAAAGGTCTGTGGGAGCAGGATTGATGAGGAAGCAAGCAGAGTGACATGACAGCCTGAGCAAGCCAGACAGCAGCAGGCGGGCTAGGTGCAGATGCTAGCCGCGCTGAGCAGCCTGCATCACCTTGAGGTTGGTGGGGCCTTGAGAGGTGTGTGGCAGATCAAGCCTTGGTGACTCCCACATGCATCCTCCGAACCATATAAAAAACGAGGGGAGAACATGCTTTCAAACTTGCTTACCTGAAACTGTGAGCGCGTGGCGAGGAACATGACCCAAGCTGCCAGCTCTGCATCGGCTTGCTTTGCTGCATCAAGCAGCTGCTCTTGTGCGCTGGGCTCAGGAGGTGCATCATTTTCTGGGGAATTTGCAGGGGATGATTTTGAGATTGGCCTGTGAATCACTCGCAGAGAGCAAGGCTTGTGCTCATGCCATTGGTGTCCAGCTGATGTGATCTCCAAGTGCCTTACACCATCAGTAAAAAGGCAGTCCATGCTATTGAAGCATCAACCTGGCTTTGCCTATGTAGCTCAACTGAGCAGAAGTCCAAGCAACTCTGAGATTTGTGGCCGCCAGCATGAGTCATCCTTAGGGAGAATGCAGCACAATCAAGGGCATAAATTGATTTTGGTACCTGGTTCTGTTGTCGGCGAGGCTGTGACAGCAGTGATGGCAGCCTTGACAGCGGCAGCAGCAGCGGCGGCTGCTGCATCTTCTTTTGACAGCTCGCCGTCACGCCTTTCGTGGCTCTCATCACTTTGTTCATCATTGCTGGCCTCAGGGATTTTTGTGGGCACAGGCGCAGAGTTAGCTGCATTTAGCGCTGCTATGGCATTTTCAGCAGCCTGGCTGTACTCGACTCTGCAAAATGTAAGCCGTTACACGGGGAGTCATGAAAAAAGAGTTGGACAGTGGTGTACAGCTGCGCCATCACGATCGCTTCCCAGGATTCATAAGTGTCTAAACAGCAGCATCGTTTGTTATGCAGTATGGTTTATGTGGAACCTTGCCACACAGCTCACAGTACCTGTAGAGGCTTTCAAGGCAAGCGAGCAGGATTGCCGTGCTGCCCCATGCCTGCTGCGGACATTCGTCCTGCACTCAGTGAGGTCAAAGGAACATTTGCCTGAAAGCCTGGAAAGATGTTTGATCTTATGCAGTGCACCTGTGCACCCAAGGGCACGCACACAGTATCTTACAAGCTGTCTTACAAATGGTGTCACACACGTTGTCATACAGAGACAGACACAAAGTGCGAGCTCAAACTTGCTTGCTCACAGCCATGCATTTCTTAAGCCCAAGAGCCCTACGCGGGCTGAGCGGGCTGAGTGCACTCAGCGCAATCCAAGGCTTGCACCTACCCGCAGGAGGCTCCACCAGCTTTGATCAGATTCCAGAACACAAGGGTGTTCTACTTGCACTAGCAGAGCGCAGTTTTCTTGCGCCGGTCCATTGACTGCTGCTTCTCCTAGTTTCCCATCATTGCTGCGGGTGGGACAACTCCTCCTCAACAATGAAAATGATTCAACCTTCCTGAATAAAACCTGGCCACCAAATAAGTTGGCAAGTCTATTTCTGGAAGCTAAGCTCCAATCGCCGCTAGCCCCTCTCGCCGCTCCATGCCATCTCACATGCATAAGAGGCCTCTTGCACCCCAAATGTCCAAATTAAACAAGCCTGAGGAAGGGAAAATCGGTAAGCCATTGTACAAAGATCAACTCCGACACAACTTTCGCCAGACAAATGAAATCCCTTAATCATTCTGTATTGCATGGGAGAACACTCGCCCCTCTCGGGCGGGTTCAAGGGCCGAGGTCCCGTCTCGGTGCTTTGCAGGTGAGAAGACACTCAAAGCTCTGCAAATGGAGACACCGGCTAGTCCAAACAATGGAAACAGTTCTTCTGCGCATCTTTGCTAGATTTTAGTTATTCTCATGCCCCTCTTGAGTTTGCGTGCATGAACTCAATGAGGATGCTTGCTTCCCTGCCCGCCGCACCCTACAGGTTCGGGCATCCACAGCTCCTGCCACAGTACATGTCCAAAAAGAGGTGAGGGAGCTCCCTGTATCTCAGTCGGTCGGTCAGCCCTATCTGTCCTGGCTGCTAGCTGGGCAGCTGAAGTAAGTACAATGAGCACAGGTTTGCAAAGTTTTGTCCCTGTAAAGCCAGGAAGAGTGCTTGAGACCCACATCTTGTTCCCTGACGGCTTTGGGGCCGCAATTTATACACAACTCCATGCGAGCGGTCAAGATCTGCACGTCCATCTGGGACCACTGCTTAGCTATCATACATTTTCCACATCTGCACACCCTGAGAAGTCCAAGTGCATGCAGAGACATGTGCACAGAGGGCTAACGCATCCCCTAGCCTGCAGATCCATTGCCTTTCCTCATTTTGCCTGCAGACTAGCCCTGGACAAGACGTGTTCGTCGTAGGCAACGTGTGGGGAGGATGGGACCCCAAGAAGGGCCAGAAGCTGAAGTGGTCGGAGGGCCATGTCTGGAAGAAGACCTTTGACGTGCCCGTGGGCAAGGACATTGAGTTCAAGGTGCGGTGTGGGTTTCAACGCGCGAGCATGTCAGCGCACTTAGGACCCAGTGAAACGATCTATGCTTTGCTCTGGTGACAAGGCCACATGGTCCATGTTGGTTGGCAACTCCAGGCTGCGCCTTTGGGTAACCCAGCCAGGCCTGCGGGTGCATCAGCTGGGTGCATTAGCCCAGGGGTGGGCGCCAGCACAGCCATCATCCAATGCCCCACTAATGCCTGAACAAAACAGGGCAGCAGCGCCTTCCCTTGACGCTCACCATGGCTTTTGCGCTGAGAAAGTTGCTCCCGCCCTCCCTCCCTCCACAGATTGTACAAATCAATGGGGATGGTGAGGCTGAGTGGGAGAGCGGTGACAACCGGAGTTTCAAGGTTCGTGCTCGTACCCCTGATGATCACCAGCTTGCTAAGTAGCAGGCCTCTAGAGTTTCTTGCAAACTGTAGGCATGAGTGTGCACCATGCTCCCCGGCTCGGCTCTCTGCGCTATCAATGCACGCGCCACGTGCTGCCAAAATCTGCTGTGCCCTGCATTCAAGGGGAGGGCGCAGTAAGTACCTGGTGGTGTGCGCATAGGCCGCTTCAGGCTCTTGCAGGCAGCAGCAGGGTGTGCCTGTGTGTGTTGTACGCACTTTAGAATTGCTGAATCTGGCTAGCCCTGGCCGCATGCCCGCATCTCCTTGCAGCCCGCATCTCAATCAATGCTCGACGACCTCTTGGGTGTCCTGGCCTTCCTGTAACCGGCAGCGGCAGGGGCTGGCACTAGTTTCAACGACAGCCTTTTCTGCCTGCTCTTTGGCACTCAGTCAGCCTGCTGGCGCCAGCTCTGCACCTCCGGGTACCCTGGCTGGTTCCTGGAGGTGGCGGTCCTTGAGGTGAAGGTCCTCGAGGCAAATGTTTTGTGCTGATGCCTTGTCAGCACTAAATTCACCTCCCCTATGTGGGGGGACCAGGAGCCCAAGCCGCGCCCGTGGCTACATGCGCTGAGACACAGCCATTCAAGCACGTACTGTGACCCTGAGTGCTCTGCCGGCGGAGACCCACTTGATGCCCTGTGGGACAGTTCAGAGGCCTGCTTGTTGAGAGGGAGTGTTGAGAAACTGAGGCGGTGGTGGTCAAGGTCGTTGATGCACTCAAGCACTACTAGCGACGTGCTTGTGCACCCCAGCACCAGAGCACGGACGCACGCACCAGCACTGGCTCGCAGGCAGTACCCGTGTGCCGCCACCCGCGCCCCCTGCACGATTTGCATGCCTCTGCGCCTGCACGCCTGCGTCCTTCGCAGGCCCTGGGCCCTGATTACGGCTTGGACGTCGTGTGCGCGTGGGACGAGACCGGCAGCACTAAAATCGAGGCTAGCAAGCTGGGGGGCGTGAAGGATGCCTCGTATGCAGGCTCGTCCTCCAGGAGCTCGCGTGAGAGCCCCTCCCCTGCAAGGGCACGAGATGGCGCGGCCGGTCCCAGGTAAGGAGGCCTGGGCAAGTGTGGGGCTTGTGCTTTTGAATGTGCGTACGCTGGGCCCCAGCAGCCTTGCTACTGCTGCTGTTGCTGCTACTGCTGCTGTTCTTGTTGGTGCTGCTCGGGGGTGTAACCAGCTTCTGTCAGAGCTCCTAGGTTGCTTGCCTGGCCCCAGCCTGCCCTCGTCTGTCAAATTACAATCGAGCGTGTAGCAGTCTTGATGACCCAATTACACAGCCGGCCGGCTGCTGGCCCATCTGTTGCCCAAATGTCAGGCAGCTGGCATCGTTGCTGTGCTTCAATCCCCCTGCGCACACACACACATACTCACACTCTGCGGATGTGTCCGCATTGATGCCGCTCCACAACATGTTCCATGAAGCAAAGGGGAATGGGAACGCGTTCGTGGTGCGTTTGTGCTCAAATGTTTTGTGCAGCAACTTGGGTTGGGTGGGCGGCAAGACGGAGTTCACGCAGTCGCGTAAGGACCGCGGGGGGGGGGACTCCAGGTCCCACAACAGCGAGGGCCTGGACGGCGTGGAAAAAGAGCTCGTGGATAGAGACGCCAAGGCATCAGCGTGAGTGCGGCAGTTGGTATGCTACCAGGCTCTTGGGCATCAAGGATGCACCAGCATGAGCGAGCCAGCCCTCTTTACAACCAAGCCCTTTGACCACGACCCCTGGGCCAGAGCATGCTTGCAGCAGTCAGCCCGGCTTAAGGTGCTTGGCCAAACAAGGCTGCGCTAGTGTGTGTGCAACAAGCACCTGCTCACAGGCTGGTGGCTTTGAACCCCCTCCTTTGGACCGTTTGACGTGGCCGTATGAGCCAGCACCTAGAAGCACAAACTGCATCGCAGGCGTGATGAGAAAGCTCAGGGTGTCTGCGTATTGCGCAGCTTGCAAAATCAAGGGGCTCCCAAGAGGGATGCCCTTGAGGCCCTGCGAGGAGCAGCGGTGACTGCTTGCTTATTCCCTTTGATGCTTGGTGGACATGTCAGGGCGAACTTTGGTTTGGCAGCGTGCTGTGGGCACTCCCACGTAAGCTGCTACTGCTACAGGACCTGCCTGGGCTCCCTGTGTGGTGGGCTCACTGTGTGGTGGGTTCTTTGCGTGGTTGTCCACCAAAAGAGGACAAAGGCGCTCGGGACCGTGGCACTTGCGGACTTGCTCTGAAGACCATGCTGGTGTCTGTGCAGGTGGCTGGCCAAAATGGGGCTGATGAAGGAGCTCGTGGTAGACCGCCCGCCCAAGATGAGGCCGCAAATAGAGGTGTGCACGTGTGTGCAATCGTGTGGCGTGCCTTGAGACCAGTTGCCCGCGCTGCATGGCCACGCGAGGCCGTGCTGGTAGTGCCAGCACTCTTGCTTGCACAAAGTCCTGCTGGGACCTGCTTGAGCTGAGTCAGCGTTCGCTCCTGGGTGATGTTCTGGTGGGGCTTCTGGATGTGGACTCCTGTGAGTTATGCCCTGCAGCTTGGAAGTGCTATAAGGACTTGCAGACCTGACACAGCAACGTGTGAAGGTGAATCGTGGGGCTTCATGTAGAACCACTCACATGTCCTCAGTGGCGTGATCCATTGTGCGCGGAGTTCTTTTTTGGCCGATGGTTAAACCATGCGGCAGGCTTTCTCTGGCAACTTTACTCCACGTCTTATCAGCCAAGCTTGAGGGCCGCTTGGGGAATGCTCGATCTGAGAGGGCTGGTCAAGCCGTACCTGGTGGAGGGGTCATATGGTGCCTAATTAGGCCCTAGGTGACCCTTTTTCTTACTTTTGATGTTGGGAGTGCTTTCACTGCCTACATAGTTCCCTTTTTCTCTATTTTCTTTCCTCTTCTCTTTCCTCTTCTTTTTCTATTAAGCCACGAGGCCTGGTGGATGGGCTGCACGGTAGTAGCAGCAGTGCTCCGCAACCTTATCTGGCCACACGGTGTATATGGTCATGCGTGCAGGAGCTTGTGGCGTGCTATGTGTACTCCACCTGGATAAACAGCGGCGCCATCCAATGTGCAGAGAGCGGCAGCCACAACCGCCCCAACCGCCATGCTGAGCTGGCAAAAGAGATGGTCAGGTGAGAAAAAAGGGGCCTGGTGCTGAGGAAGTGCGGCGCTAGCTCTCCGCAGGCACACCCTCTTGCCTCCATATTTAGGACATAGGACCCTTTGAAGGCTCAGGTCTGTGTGCATGACTCACTTGCAGCTTGGGCGATCGATCCACAGCATGAGATCACGCGCTCAAATTTGACTTTTAAATCTAAGTCCAGCAGCTTCACACACCAGGTAGCCTCCTGCAGCCAGTTGTACGCACTGGACGACCTGCTGACTTAACCTGGGCAGGAGCCCTTTCCCTTCTGGCTGAGTGGAACCCGCCTGCCCTGTACTGCTAAGGCAATGCCTGTCATCAGCACCAGGATCTGTCCATGCCAAAGTTTTTTGGTGGTGCAAAACCTGTGGCGCCAGGACGGGTGCTAAATCTGGAGCAATGGAGAGGTCCATCATTGCTCATCTGCTTGGCAAGCTCGTGTGCCCCCCATCACAGCCCTCAGTGGAGTGGGCCCTGACTATTTTTCAGTGCTGTGCTTTGTCTCTCTCTGTCCCCTGGCCAGGTCTCTGGAGTGGGTGATCTCGGAAGCTGGCGCAGGTGCCTCTAAGAATGGGCCCAGCGCAAACGGCCAGAATGGCATGCTGGGCGAGGAGGGGCGCGTGCTGGCTGCACGCAGGCTGCACACGCGGCTGCCCTCTTTCAGTGGCGAGTTCCGGCAGAGCACACCACTGACAAAAATTAGGTGTGTTGCTCAGCATGCATTCATGCATGCACGCAATCACTCACTGCTGTGCGCGTTTGGCGCTTGCATACTGAAGATGTGGAGTTGGATAGACGTTCAGGTGCCATGCCCTTGTGCGCACTTGTGCATGCATGTGCATTGTTTGATAAGGGTAGGCACCAGTTCTTCAGGCCATGTGCCCCCCCTGCCGTGTAATGTGTACCCCCTTATATGCCCCCCCCCCTCTTCACATTGGGATGCGTGGCCCCCGACAGGGACATTGCGCACAAGAACTACATGCCCGGCAACATTAAGAACGAGATCAAGCACACCATCCAGAACAAGCTCCACCGCTGCGCAGGTAAATGCGTGCCCGCCCGCCTGCTTGCCTCTGACGCAGGGACATTGCACACAGCAAGTACATGCCAAAGAACATCAAGCTGGAGATCAAGCACACCATCCAAAACAAGCTGCACCGCTGCGCAGGTGGGCCGGGCGCGGCAACCACCTGCTGTGCCCAGCATCAGTACGCTGACCCCAATCATATGCTGTCCTCACTTGCCCGCCCCGACAGCTGTGCTCTGCATGTGTTTTGCACTGATGCTATGTGGGACAGTGCTGATGCCTTGTTGGGGTGCTGATGCCTTGTGGGTCTTTGCCGGCATCATTCAAGTTCATGAGCTGTGTGCAGCATTTGCCTGCATTGCACAGGCCACCTGGTGTGCTCAGCATCCGCGCACCAATGATGCAGCCCTGTTATCCTCACTGCCGAGTGCTCAGCAACTGCATATACTTGCTCCCACTGTTTGAATAGCGGGTTTGTGCAATGTTGCTTCAATTGCCCAACTTGCTGTGACCCCTGTGGTGTGCTGTGACCCCTGTGGTGTGGTGCAATGTTGCCCAACTTGCTGTGACCGCTGTGGTGTGCTCACCCCAACTCTTTAATTTGGCGCCTGCATTCCCGCCCCGGCTGGTACTGCAATTGGGGCCTATTGCGAACACGTGCTGTCTTGTGTGGTATAGGCAACTATGTGAATCTTCTGGTCCATGGACGGTTGAAGCCTGTCCTATTTACTGACAAGACTTGTCTAATCACCGTGCTCTGCGTTTTTACAACTTGCATCAGCTTGCTCTGACCTGCCTGTGGCACTTGGGTCCGGCAGAAACCTCTGCCCAATCCCAAAGCTTGGCACACACAGCAACATGCTGAGCATGCACATGCACCAGCTTTGCACGGCCTCACATGCAGCGCTCCAGCAAGCAGGGGGTGTAGATGCCTCACATGCTTTGCTGGCTTTCATGTTCAGTGGCCACTTTGTTGCATCCCTTACTTGACCTTCACACTCACACACATACACACAGGCTGCCAGAAGTCTTGTGTAACACAGCAACTTTGGCACACATGTAGGGGCATCTTTTGCCATGCAGCCATGGCCCGTGCTCTGTTCAGACTTTGAAGCACGCCCGCCGATATTTTTCGCATGTGCGCCTGCAGGGCCCGAGGATTTGGTGGCAACTGAGGAGATGCTTGAGCGCATCACCAGGAATCCTGGCGAGTACGATGGCCAGTTTATCAGGGACTTCCAAGAGTTCACGCAAGAGTTGCGTGAGTTCTTCAATGCCACAGGTGCGTGCGCAGGGTTGCGTTCCTTGCCCTGGCTAGCTCAATTGCAGCATCACCACAGGTGCATGAGCAGGGTTGTGTTCCTTGCGCCCTGGCTATAGCTCAATTGCAGCACCATGACAGGTGCGCACACAGAGTACGTACCCCTTGCATGCTTTGTTGCATGAGTCCTTTGACCCCAGAAGTGTGTGTACCTCAGGGCATGGGCCCATTGCACTCCGTCGTGGAGGAGACGCTGGGGTATGGCCTCATGTCGGTGCACGCGCCCGAGCCCGAGCACAGTATGCATGGTTGCCTCCCTGTGCGACTGGGCCTTCTTACAGGGACTCCATGCCACCAGAAGTTGCTGCCGCTTGCCCCTATTCACTCCAGCCCCAAGCACATGGAACAAAGTTGGCAGGCAGCGTATGCTGCAGGGGTGGTCCTGAAACTGCAAGACAGGCCACTCATTGTGGCTGCACGTTTTGCTTTTGTGTCAGCAAACCCATTGCCTGGTATGCCTGGGTGGGCTTTGGCTCCTTTGAAGCTCCATAGAAGTGAAACGCATTTTCAGTCCCCACAACCATGTCGGCAGACTATGCCCTCAAGTAGCTTGGCATGTGCAGGTGTTTTCTGCGATCTCGAGATCACTACCGCTCTCTGATTTGTTGTTCTGAGCCCTGCGCCTCAGTGCTGGTGCCCTGACGCACGCGGGGCCATGCGTTGATTTGCAAGAGCAGGACCGTGTGACTTCCCTCAGGATGCACGCGCTTGATCATGCATGCCTGCAAGCTTGCTGGTGCCCTGATTTGTGCGCGTGGCCAAGCGCTCATCTGCAGGCTTGGCATTGCCGCTTTGATGGTCCTTTGCAGCCGCCACTAGCAGTGCTTTAGTGTCCAATTACCATACAATCATCCCGACCAAGCACACACTCGTGCTCTTGTGTGCTATGCCCGTACACGCATGTACCAACAGTCACTGCACATCACTCCGTTTCCCCAATGCATCGTGCCGACCCACGGGCAGCGCTCCTGTCCACACACCACCATCCCTGTGCACACGCCACCATCCCTGTCCACACATAACCATCCCTGTCCACACGCCACCGTCCCTGTCCACACGCCACCATCCCTGTCCACACGCCATACTTGTCGTGCACTGCACATGTCACATTGTTAAGGGATGGGTAAACAAGGTTTGGCAGACCCTCGTCGAGGCTCTGTAGAGCCTCTGTAGAGCCTATTTGAGCCTCTCTAGAGCCTCTTTGGCATTTTGAACAGACCCTATTTACCCATCCCTAACAACAATGGGGACAATGTCACATTGTCCCTATCATGCTCCGCACCTGTCACACACTGTCCCCGGTCATTCCACCAATCGCTGCGCCTTGCGCACTCGCAGCCCTTTCAATGTGTGCCTGCCAGGCACGCAGCCCTTTCGATGCGTGCATGGTTCTGTGAACCGCGGTCATCCCCACCACCTGTTATGGATGATATAGTGTCACAGCTGCCGATGATAAAGTATCACTGTCATCATTGACAGCATATCATGCAATGCATACTTTTGCAAAGGCAGAGTGGGTTCCTCTACGTAACTGCAACTCAGCTGGTACACTGTGTGGCAAGCAGGCGTTTTGGCTGCGCTTGAGCTGCCCCTCGCTCTGTGTGTGCGTGTATGATTGTGATGCAGGCCTTATGGGCCTGCACAGCTGCGCAGCAGTACAGGCTTTGCGCCCACTCTGTCAAGTGCCCCTTGGCTGTGCAGCAGTACAGGCTTTGCACCCACTCTGGCAAGTGCCCCTGAACTGTGCAGCAGTACAGGCTTTGCGCCCACTCTGGCAAGTGCACCTTGGCTGCGCAGCAGTACAGGCTTTGCACTGCTCTGGCAAGTGCCCCTTAACTGTGCAGCAATATAGGCTTTGCACCCACTCTGGCAAGTGCACCTTGGCTGTGCAGCAGTACAGGCTTTGCACCCACTCTGGCAAGTGCCCCTTAACTGTGCAGCAGTACAGGCTTTGCACCCACTCTGTCAAGTGCCCCTTGGTTGTGCCATCGCGAACCATCTTTCGCTGGTCCTGCGCAGCCGCTCCACGCATGTCCAGTGGTAGGCAGAAATGTATCGCATTTGCATCCTGCAGGCCTTGTGGACTTGCTGGAGGCCACCTTGCCCTCCATCGACGACGACCACCGAGCCATCAACACGCAACTGCGTGCCGCCATGGACAAAGTGGAGGCCTCTGGCTCTGGCGCATCTGTGGAAGCACTGATGAATGCGCTCAGCCTGGCCACCCAGGTGGGGGACACACCAACTGCTGCTGCTGCCGCTGCCGCTGGTGGTGGTGATGATGGCAGCGTTGGTGGTGATGATGGTGCTGCCAGGAATGCTGCGTGCGGTGCTGTTAGCATTTATGCAGGGCTGATGCGCATGGGCACGGAAGGTGATGTTGCTGCTGGTGCTGCAGTGGAGAAAGGGGCAGCAGGAGAAAACCCCAAGGCATAAGCCTTGCCTGTTTGCTATGGGATGATGCCAACAGCGGGTCTGGGTCCTTGCCACAGTTGTTCAATTGGGGAACGTCTATGCCAGGCACAGCAAGAAGAAGCTGGGGTAGGTTGGAATGTTCTCCTGCCAGGAGAGATTGGTGGAGGTTGCTTCCCTCCCGAGTGTTGACAGTGTGAATGACAGTGCTGCCTCGTGACCACAGCCTCTTGCCATATGTGTGTGATGAGGCCACGCACCCGTTGAACGCCACCACCAAACCAGCACTAAACCTTGCTTGCCCTGCGTAGGCTCGAGCCTTCTACATCAGGGGCTTGGCCTCTGGCCTGCGCAATGACATCAATGACGATGTGCTGGCGATGCGTCAGGTGAGAGGTTTGGGCAGGGCGCCAAGGCCACCTGCATACAGCACTGCTCACCAGGCTTGAGTTATGTCCTCGTTGATCAGGAACCGCTACTGCATGGCCTGGTAGAAATTGACCGGGGGGGTGAGGAGTGCATAGTGCTTTACTTGTCCAATCACGTCCACCACATCCTTAGGCAAAAGCAGGAAAGCCCTGCACAAAGTGCAACGTTGGATTTTCCATCCAACTGAAAAAGTCGGTAATGACAGGTGCTCCTGCAGGCAGTATGGTCACTGGCAGCAGCAAGCTGCTCCTCCAGCCCAGTACCTTGACGTCTTGCTTGGCGCTACTCGCATGCCCGCAGCGCTGGAGGCTAGCTGAGATCCGCCTGGAGGACTACGCCTTCGTGGCGCTGTCGCGCATTGCAGGGAAGATTGAAGAGGAGGTGCGCTGCACACACACACGTCTTGCAGTCATGTTCTGCGCTGTCTGTCACAGCTTGCTTTGGCACTGCCGTGCATCCCAAAAGAGAGCTACCAGAAGGGATGCAAGCCACAGAAGTCAGTTTCTGTGTGCTGTGTTGCCATTGGGCACAGGTGCGTGACACCACTCCCTGTGCTTTTATCTATGTCTGGGCGCCACTCACCTTATGTTAACATCGTTAACTTGGAAATTTTTCTTTCATTGAAAAACACCCGTGTCGTGTGTCTGCCCATGTGCTGCTGCAGGGCGGCGCCGACAAGCTCGCGCGCGCAAACGACCCAGGCGCCTGGAAGTCGGTGGTGGCTGCGCTCACGCAGGGGCTGCGCCACTTGGGCTTCAGTCAATTTGCGCCCAAGGAGCTCATAATTCTTGAAAACGAGCTAGAGGTGCGCTTGCACAGAGAGAGCTGGGCTGCCCTGATGGCAGGACCCTGTAGAACGGGAAGAGGGGGGAAGGGCACTGGGTTGTTAGGAGCGCAGAGCACAAAAAGGCCTAGTTCCGATGGGACGATCTGTTCATGGTAACTTGATGCTGTAGCAAAAGCAGGGCGTGGTCCTGCTTTGCGGCTTGCTTGGCATCCCTGCAGCATGCTGGCGTCTACTTGTACGCAGCCACTCTGCCTGTATGGGCTCGGCTGTGGTGAAGGAGAACTTGCGCGCGTCTCTCCATTTATTTTCTAGTGCTATCCAGAGCGATGAGTACATAGCCACTACATCAAGGCCAAGTTGAAACGAGCCCATCGGCCAGAGGAGCCGTCTGCTAGGCTAGCTGGACACGGGTGTGCTGGGCACTGGTGTGCTAGGCTAGCTGGGCACGGGTGTGCTAGGCTAGCTGGGCATGGGTGTGCCCCTTTAGCATTGAAGTGGGTTGGCACGGGTATGCCCCTAGCATAAACGTGAGCTGAAGGCCGCGGCTCCACAGGGCTCGCTATGTTTGTAGCTGCTTCTCCGCGCAAATGGGGCTGCCTTGCAGTCCCCAGCAGGATGCCAGGACCACCGTGAGTGGAGCTCCTGCATGGATGTGCGTGAAGTGGAGCCCCTGCCTTGATATGCGTGTGGTGCGCACAATGGCAGCACAGCTCCATGCCTGCACGCCCCCTGCATAAATGTGCGTGTGCAGCGGTGTGCATTATGGCAGCAGTGCTACCTCAGCACGGTTCCATGCCTGCAGGCCCCCTGCATGCTCTTCCCTGCCAGGTGCCTTCCCGTCACAACCCACACGCTCTCACTGTATGATGCACCACATGATCTCACCGTATGATGCTCCACATGATCTCACCGCATGATGCACCACATGATCTCACCGTATGATGCACCACACGCTCTCGCCGTATGATGCACCACATCGGGCGTCGGCTCAAGATGTGCGCATGCGCGTGGTTGGGCTGCTGCAGGTGTGGCTGAGTGGGGCACAAGGCATGGCCAGCAAGATGGAGCGGCCGGAGGTAACGGCTCTGAGGGCGAAGGCTTCCGTGGAGCGCTGCGTGCGCCTCGCCTCCCAGGTGAGCCTCCCTAGCTAGCATGCCCCCTCAAAAGGGGTTGCCTCCTTGTTGCTCAAGTGGGTCAACCTTGCAGGTATGATTCGAAAGGGTCCTCTCCCCAGGCAGGACTCTAAAATAGGCTCACCCCTCCAATGCGCTTAAAAAGGCTCACCTGTGAGCCGAAGGCAGTTGTTTCCCTGGTGCGCAGAAGCAGGGTGCTGCAAGCTGACCAGCGGAGGGCGCTTGGTCCGTGGGGCCTTAGCTCTGTGGTGGCGTTGCTGTTGAAGCTGGTGTATGGGTGGTGTGATAGTTTTGAGGCATCGCAACCACAGACATGGGGTGCAAGCGATGCAGTGCTGTGGGGCAACGTAGCCAAGAATGGTGTATGAGGGGTGCAGTGCTGTGAGGGGCCTGTGAAGGCTGTGTGCATCTTGCCTGGCAAGTGTGTTAGTGCCATGGTGTAGCTCAAGTGTCCCAAGGTTTGTCCTCTGGTTGAACCAATTGTATCAGAAATTTTGTACGAAATCTGAAGGGTTTGCCTTGATTGCACGCGTGCTGACGGAGGGGTAAGTATGTGCTCACTGTGCACCACCTATGAAGTTGTGTGCGCGTGTCCAAACGCGTACACACGCACGCACACACACACATGCCCCTCCCCCCTCCCCACACAGACAAATGAGCGCACGCACGTGCGCACACACACACACACACACACACGCATACGTACGCACACACACACTCGCGCACACGTTGGTACACATGCTTACACTGCGTTGCCGCAGTACTCGGACTTGGTGGTGGGCCTGTACGAGGGCCCCGCCATGCGCCTGGGACATGCCCTGGACGTGCCCCGCCACATGGCGCAGGTGTTCGGAGGTGGGTGAGGGCAAGGACATGCTTGTGTGCCACGCAACTCACGCGCCCAAAGTGATGGCGGCCCATGCGCCTGTGGTCTTTGCGCCTGATGGGATTCGTGCCCTGCTGCACGCCACAGGTGCTTTGGGGATAAGTGCACACTGTCTCTATTGCAGCACCAACAGTGTGCTTAGCATCCATACACCCATGCACATGGTGTCGTGCCCTGCACCAGCCTCATTGATGCTACCAGCACTGCGCGCATCATCCCGGGCAGCAGCACCATCGTCACCACCGCCACCATCATGAGCAGCGGCAGTGGCAGCAGCAACAGTTGGTGGGACCCCCACCCGTACCCCTTGGCCACAATGACAAACCATGTGACCCTGCCTGTCCTTACTGCATGGGTGTCACAGGCAGGGGCCCCCGGCGCCACAGTGCCTGGGCTTACCAACCTGCGCGCGCACCGCACACACACGCGCACCCACCCTCATGCACTGCACCCTCTGCCCGTGCACGCAGAGTCGGAAGTGCGCGCGAGCGTGGCGTTCCAGGTGTCCAAGCTGGCGTCGCTGCTGTCCAAGGGCCTCCGGCAGCTGGCTAGGCAGGAGGCCTGGGACGCGCTGGTCACGGGTGCGTGGGGCAGGCCCTGGCTGGGAGCCTACCATATGGGGCCCTGGCTGGGTCTTGGCATGAGGCAGGCCCTGGCTGGGAGCCTACCATGGGGGGCCTAGCTGGGGTCTTGGTATGACGCGAGCATATGCCCTTTTGCTCTGCTCTCCCATCTTCCCCCACAGCGAAGCGCTTGGCCTCGACCAGTATCATGCAAACATGCTAGCTGGGCCAGCCGCATATCCCAGTATCATGTATGCATGCTAGCTGGGCCAGCCGCGAATCCCAGATCCCCCAACGCGTCACCACATGTGTTTGAATGAACACCCGCTCACACACTCATACACACACGTGCACACACGCACATGTGCACCTGTGTGCGCAGGTGAGGCTGTTGGGCGCTTAGTCAAAGTGGAGGGCCTTAGCCCAGAGGCCATGGATGCTGCCTGCAAGGGCCACGATGATGATGTGGTGGGTGCATGGGCCGTGATGACATGTGCATCAGCAGCATGTGGAAGTAAGAGACAAAGGTGGTGAGCAAGGGCGGCACGCACAGGCCGTGATCACGCTGGAGAGGATGAGGATGTGGTGGTAGATGCTGAAATCCAGGTGGAGGTCCGCGTGCTTGTGTATAAAGCGTGTGCATGCATGACGTGTGTGTGCGCGCCTATGCGCACGCCTCAAAGAGGGGGCAAGATTGTTTAAAAAAGAATGCGGATGCATGCATCCTTGCAGTTAGAGAGCTGCTAGTCATTCATGCGCTGTCAAAGAGCTGCTCGTGTGGCAAGCCTAAGGCAGAGCCCCACCTCTGACAAACACGCCTAATGCCGAACGCTCCCCTCTCCTCCCCCCCCAGGTGCTGCTGGTGCAGCACGCTGATGCTATGCTCACCCTGCCATCCCCCCTCCTTCCCCCGCAGGTGCTGCTGGTGCGGCGCGCAGAGGGTGACGAGGAGGTGGGGCCTCTGGGCGACCGCCTAGCCGGTGTCATCCTGCTGCAGGAGCTGCCGCACCTCAGCCACCTGGGCGTGCGCGCGCGGCAGGAGAAGGTGAGCTGCTGTCTGGTGTACTGACTTGCCAGAGCTGCGCGCGATCTGCAATGCAGCCCCAGTGTGCAACTGATGGACTGAGCAGCAGCAAAAGGTGCACGCGGCAGCAGCAAGGTGCACGCGGCAGCAGCAAGGGGCACGCGGCAGCAGGGGTGAGCAGCTGGGGCTAGAGGGAGCTGTAACAGGCGGGCGCTCTGCTGTGAAGTGCTGATGGCCCTGCAGCTCAGCCACAGCCGCAGCATTAGCATCTGGAGGCATGTGCGCGTGAACAGGGACAAGCTCTCTCTCTCTCTCTCTCACTCTCACGGCAGAGAGGAGCCGCAGCAGGGGGGTGCAATTGTGGCGTTGGGCGCCAGCCTTGCTTGTGTTTGGCACAGAGACCCCCTGGGTGCCCAGCACTCATGTTCAGTGCCAGAGCCCCTTTTGGTATTCAAGTGCCTTGGGTAGCCTTTGATGGCTTGTTGCACATGTTGGCAGTTCTGAAGGCGCGTGAGGACCTGGGAAGGACTCGAAGGCACAGCCCTGTTGGTAGTTGCTGCATTGTTGAGGAAAAGGCGGATGATGCTTGAGGGAGACAAGCTCTCTAAGAAGACATGGTAAACACTATTGCTATTCCTAATTGATGCATCCATGTCTTCAAGTGGTACCAGGAACATGGTTTGCCAATGAACACACTCTGACCGCCTGGTACTTATATCCTGCAGCTTGTGTTTTTGCTAACAATGGCCCACACTCATCCCACACGAGTTGCGCCTTTTGTGCTGGTGATGACCCACAGCCACAGCCACATCCACCCCATGTGTTTGCGCTCATTTGCCGCGCCACATGGTAGGGTGTGCACACAGCCCTCACGTCAATACAGTGCATGCAGCCCTCACAGTTCGCTTTGTGTGAGGCTTCGCACGGTGTATGCGAATGCAGTCCTCACTGTTTGCTGTGTGTGCGGCTCTGCACAGTGGGTGCGCATGCGGCCCTCACAGCTAGCCTGCAGCACCTCTGGGCCGCCTGCCCAAAGCCCATGCTGGCCCA
>LFIK01000788.1_pt1 | contig 24179 bp, 26 predicted proteins | sample 643401 | NCBI WGS metagenome assembly LFIK01 (sample SAMN03777447, study PRJNA286221) | soda lake metagenome | biome: soda lake; feature: Kulunda steppe; material: water; isolation source: sample T5-Br brine of Lake Tanatar-5 | place: Russia: Kulunda steppe | collected 2010-07
CTGAGAGTTGAGACAAGAAGCTGGGAACATCATGATGGTACCTGTGATAAGTGTGGCTTGCAGGCTATTCAAGATGAAAAACACGCTCTTTTCTTGTGCTGTTGCACGCAAATGTGTTCGCTGAGGCTTCAATATGCAGACTTGTTTCACGATTTCCCTATGGCTCACAAATTTACTGTCAATCAGACTGGAGCTTTTTATTTCTCTCAAGCTTGTTCTGAAAATGTCTTCAATTTTTCCAGAAACAAACTACTGATTCCTATCGTTTTATTTCAGAGCTTATGGATGTTTTTTTTATGGCTGTTGTTCACCAGCAACCTGATCAGTCAAACTACCTGGCTGAAGGTCAAACTAATACTTGTAAACTTGTTTGCCCTGCAGACACCAAAGGCCTGGCCTTGTACATGCATGAGTGGAATGCTGTGCCTAGAATGCTGTGCCTGGAATGCTGTGCCTAGATTTCGGTTGCAGGCCAGTTTGGCTTCAGCTAAGCTGCCCTCGTTTGGCAGGTACAGCTTTGTAACCTAACCTAACCTAACCTAGATTTCAGGACAGGATAGTCGAGCAGGCGGCGGGGCACCTGAGATGGGAAGTCGATTATCCACCCTCGCAACCTGTGGTTCGGGGTTCGAACCTCACTGGAGGCCAACCGGCTAAGCTGCCCTCGTTCGGCGGATACAGCCTTGAGACCTTACCTTACCTTACCTTGGCTTCAGCTTAGCCACCCTCGTTCGGCAGGTACAGCTTTGTAACCTAAGCTAACCTAACCTGATAAATAGCTAGGACCAGACGTCTCTCGAGAAAATTTTGCAGCAACTTATCATCAAGACCAGGAGTGGGGTACTGCTAGTCACCCTCCTCATCTCAACTGACTTTTTTTGTTCTCTTTTTAAAGCCAGTTGCTGGTGGAGGAGTCATATGGTGCTAAGGCCATCATGATAGGTGACTCCTTTCCCTTAATTAATGTACTACATTAATCCCCTACTAGTAGTAGGGCTTGTTTCACTGCCCACATAGCTGTTCTTGTCTTTTCTGGCAGCAAGGAGTACAACTTCTTGAGTAGGTGTGTCTATTCGCTCAGTTTTCTTGTTCTTCCCTCTTCTTATGTTCCCTACCCCGCAGCAGTGGTCACGGATAAGAACATGAACAGGTTTGAGCCCGAAAGTCTCATCCAAGCCTCGCACCACAAATTGTAGCGACTTCTCCCATGTGCTCTGACCGGGGCATCACAAGCAGTGTGACGAGGAGCAGGTAGGCCTCAATCTTCATCAGCGATTGTGAAGCGTGCTGGCCCTGACGGCTTGTTCCCTGCACCGATGCTGACTGGCAGCCCTGTGCCTGTAGGCGCCCCGCTGCTCCTGACTGTGTAAGGATCCCTGCCAGGCGCGCCTGCTCCACCCATGATGGCGCCGCCACTGCTGCTCCTGGTGCCCGCAGGCTGACGCCCCGCATCTGTGACAGTGAGCTCCGTATCTAATTGCGACAACCCCTGCTCCTCTGCGTCATTCTCTGACACACCTATCTGGAGGTAGAGTGAGTCCCTAGCCGGCCTGCAGGAACATGTCAAGGTCAGCTCAGACTCTCACCATGCTTATGGGCTCGTGCCCTGCACGTGCCCAGCCCCACGATGAGGTGGCACTGAGCGTTGAGCCAGCCCTTGAACAGGAGCCAGGTAACTGCGATGACCTATCTCATTTAAAACAGCACAGGCTGTTGAAGCTGGGATACTCTATTCCAAGGAATTGCATGTGCAAGATAGCAGCGGGTCTGTGTGAGAGTGCCAGCATCTGTTAATGTCCAGTTGCACAGTCGCTCCTCCGTAGCATCAGTTTCTTGACCCACCTGAAGATGTAGATGAGTACGGCTGTGAACAGCCACTTAACCACCAGCTGTAGCACGACCAGCACGTTCTGGACAATGTTGATGAAGAAAGCGGGCAGCATGATGACCACTGCACACAGGGGCATCCATGCAAAGATTTTCAGACAAAAACAACATGGGCGGGCAACCCCTCTGCTCATGCTGCAAGGTTCAACCTGCAGAAGGGTAGAGGGGGCTGCTTTCCTTGTTCTTCAATGTGAAAGAGAGCACGTGAAGAATTGCGCTGCTGAATTGCTGCAGGTTGAAGCAACATATGAGCTTGCATGAATGCACAAAGGTGCATCCAAACACATGCAGGCATGTTCCCAAAGCAGGTGTACGCACTTTAGAGCTCCCTTCAGGCACACATACTCACAAACAAAACGCTCACACATGTGTGCACATACATCTGCACACACACACACACACACACACACAAGTACAAACAAGCAAACAGCACACACCTAAAACTTACAGATGGAGGCGATCAGATAGGAGCAGACGCCATAGTAGAACAGTGTTAGAAGCTTCTTGCGCTGCGTGTACTCGATGCGGTCCGCCACAGACTCGCGCTGCGCCTCGGCATCCCTTTGCGGTTGTGTGGAAGAGGGCATGCCAGCCAGTAGAGCAGCCTGGGGGCCGCTGGGGCGCGGCAGGCTCCCTGGCCCTCGTTGGTTGGCTGCCTTGAAAGCCTGCAGCATGCCCGCAAGGCATGCAGTTTAGTGTTCAGGTCACTCAAGTCTTGTGAGTCAGGTTTTGCCATGGTATGTCGGGTGAGCAGCCGCAATTGAAAGCCAGCTCAGAGGAGGCTCCAGTGGCATCAGAGTGATGAGTAGAAGTGGCATAAGTTGAAATTGGATGACGGTAGGACACGCGGAAGACATTCAACTGCAACAAGAGGTACGGGGCGTGAGGCAGCTCCCTGTCCACCCAGGGCCGAGTTTGCAGACACCCTACTAGGCACAGTGATATTCTCCTGTGATCAGTACCCTGTGCTTGCGCACTCTTGGATTCCCTATCACATTTGCTTTAATTCAACCGTAGCAGAGCAGACCCCTTTGCCCTGGGAATGTGTGCGTGCGTCTGCGGGGGGGACGTTGGCAAATGAGGTGTGTAAAGATGCCTGCTATGAGCAGGCAAGCAGTCAAACTTCTTGACTGAGGCCTTATCCTTGTAATCCCTGTAAAGATGCCTGCACAAAGCCAAACAGACTTCCAGCAAAGAGGCTTTTGGCAAGGCAACAACCACTTGCCCGCCTGATAACTTAGCTTCAGAGGTACATGGGCGCGGGTCACAACATAATGGGCGCGTGAAGCAAAAATGCTCCAGGAGGGGCGCCTAGAAGGATGCAGGAGGCCTGAGTTCCATAAACCTGGTAGCTTCTATTTGAACAACACCTGCTCTGCTCATGGAGACTACTAAAGGTTAAAATAGCTGAGAATTTGTTGGGCAGTATCTTAGATGGCACTCTGTCAGGAGCATGCAGCCAACGCTTGCAAAGAGCGTGAGCGTCCAGGTCAAATACCCGAGTTTAGCTCCTGACTCAACCTACTTAAGATTGCCACGCTTCACTGCTCAGGGCCCATTCATTGTGGGACCCCTTACTCCTCTTTCATACATTTGCATGTTGAACATGTATCATGCTCTGCCTGCTCCACTCCATAGCCACAATCTTGAAGGCCTGTGGGCTGGGACCCCAGTCCTGACCAGCGCACCTCCTGGGCCTCGTCCAGCTCCTTGATCTCCATCTGGATGCTGTCAAATACATACACCCACGCCAGTATGAAGCACATGATGTTAGCGATGGAGCCAATGGCCCACACCGCAGACTCCCATGGCGTCATCTCAACAATGTTGTACCTGTAACAAATAGCAAGCATCACACATCCTCTACGTTCTAGTGAACCATGCAGCACTCAGGCCAAAAATCAGGCCTTCAAGAGGGCAAAACCATGCCACAGTGGTATGATGTCACTTGAGTGCGCATTGGGCTGTGACTCGGGGCTCTTGACACCATTCAAGCACAAGTCGAAGCCAGCATGCAGGAACCAGCCTCGTTTTTGCCTGCAAATTACTTTGCATACAATGCACAGACATTGCAGGAAGTTTCATTCTTGTGTACTTCAAAACAAGCTTTCAGGGTCAGACACACCTGTCTGCAGCTGTGGAAAGCGGCTGCGTGCTTTTGATGTACACAAAAGTGAAGTCTGAGGCCTGCAACATGCACCAGAATTTCAAATAGCATCGCCCCATTTCTAGCCGGTGATCAAGCAGAGGCAACAGCATGTTCACAAAATGTTGAAGATCAGTTTGGCGCAGTGGATGAATTTGTTGACAGGTGCAGCACACGGCCTTAGGACAAAGTTTTCAGGACAGCTGGCAGCGCCTGTCCCAGCAATGTCTGCCCTCTTATCCATTGCTCCAGTACAAGTTGTCTTGCTTTCACGGATGAAGTGAGCTTGGAGCTGCAGGGAAAAGCTGCTAATCTCTCCGGCTGAGAAAAGCTTTGTTGAGCTTGCTCATGTGTGGCCCTGTTTGGATGCAAAGTGGCATGTTCTGCTGGGCAGTGGCTCAGTTGTGTGCTGAAGGTCTTGCAAGGCGTTCTGAAGGCCTTGCAAGGCATGCTGCAAGGCATGCTGAAGATTTTGCAAGGCATACTGAAGGTCTTGCCAGGTGTGCTGAAGGGCTTGCATGGCGTTCTGAGCGCAGCGCATGTTGCGCACAGGGGTGGGAAAGCAGGCCATACGCATGCCATACGCATGAATCTGCCCATTGAGGTAGCATGATGCAGGCCATATGCATGCATCTGCTCGTTAAGGCGGCAGCAAAGGCGGCAGCAGCAGATCCAGCTGTAGGAGCAACAGCAACGTTCGAGTTTAGAGTGATACAGCACAGATTAGAAGGGCCCTGCCCTTCCTGTCCACATCATTACCCTCCACTTAATTGTCGGCTCACAAGATTCCTGTTCGTGCAAGCATGTTGGTCTGGAGCCAGCCTTGGCAATATCAGTGCAAGCTTACCACTCCAGCAATGAAGACGATGCCAGGAATGAGGACAACCTTAGCACGGTGCTCGTCCAGAGTGTTGCGTGTGATGTTGTAGCCAGAAGATAGCGCGAGCAACAGCATCAGGAATGAGGCAGAGCTCATATGCCTGTAATGGAGGAGAGGGCGGGACATGGGGCACACATGGGATATGCTCTGTGCTCACAGCACACGCACGTACAGAAGGTTGCTTAGGGAGTATTAATTTTTTCAACCTCAAAGTGAAGGAGCAAACAGGCAATAAGCTCGCATACGAAGAGGTGCCTAGAGACACGTGCTCTTCAGCGTTAATTATGATGGACGCGCAAGAGACACATCCCTGTGGCAAGGTAGGTTATAAGCAACTCAGCTCACCAGCTAAGAAACAGGAGTGCTTAGCGCCCTCACACATACCAGAACCACACATATGCGAGGTACACTTTGTAGTTGGTTTGGTTGTTCTTGATGGATAAAGAGTAGACAAGCGCAAAAGATGAACTCAAGCAGGTGCTGGCAAGGTAGGCCATCATCCTGCAGTGCATGCAATGTTTTAGGGTCCTCTTTGCAGCGTATGTGTTGGCTTCTTCAACCTGACGCGACACCTTCAATGCAGTCAATTCAGAGATGTTTGAGAGCTTAAGCACATTCCCACATTCCTGCTTACACCTTAGCTCAGGGAAGGAAGTGCATACCTCTAGCATCATGCCCCTTCCATATGCAGGATACGGCCTCGGTTCACGATCCACATCAGGTTGAAGCAACAAAACACCAACCCAGACCAGCTTGGCAAAATGACTTACATCCAATACAGAGGCCACCTCTTCAGGTATCCAGCTTGCCCCTTAATTAGAGGGATCAGGCCAATGCATGCTTGTACTAGCAAGAGAGTCCAGAAGCATGCAAAGGAGGCCGCCTCAAAAGGTATGTCAAAATCTGTACAAGCACAGAATAAGTGAACCTTTTTTTTGCATGCAATTAACAGATTGTCACGCAGTTAATCAATGATTCCAAGCACTTGTTGTGCATACCAGATCACAAATAAAGGGTTGATGCTCTAACAATGGCATGTCCATAGAGCGCATACATGGGTGCATGCATGTGCATGCGTGTGCACAAGCAAGAATGCTGTTTATACTTGTATATCTGTAAGTACTCGTGTATGAATGTGTCTGATTCACACACACACACATGCACACACATGCACACGCACAAATGTACACACATACACACACACGTACACACACACGCATGCACGCACACACGCAGTGTAAAAAAGCATTTGAATTTGAGGATGTGTGTTTGCTTGATGTCTTGCTTGATGCATGCTTCCTGAAAGCAAGGTCATCCTCACACACCAGGATCCAGCTGCTCATCGCTATTACTGAAGATGGCCTGCTTCCCATCATCATAGTCGTATGGGTCAAATCCTGGGTAGTCCGACATCTTCCAACTGCAGAACACGCCCCTCTAACAACAGATGCCTTCTGCCCAGCTCCTCCTCTCCTCAGATTCCTTTCCCTGAAGCTATCTCTACAATTAGGATCTTTTAGATGGGCTCACTGTCCATCCAGGGAACATCACAGGGTAAGCGGTGTAAGTGCAAGCCCGCTTGTGAAGTTGTCTAGGCCTACTCGCCTAGCTTCCAAAATGTTATTTTAAATTCTATCGCAAAAGATCATGGAGATACTTTGCTGAACAACAGATCATCACTCCCAAGGCAGGCTTACAGCTTGGATTTCTCTCCATCCACCTCCCTCAGCATCCATACCTCTCATAAGACCTATTTCTGGCAGATTCAACCATGGCGTACCGGCGTGTTGTGGAGAACTGCCCTGACCGGGTCAGTTCACGCAAGGCTGCATGTTTTTCTTGTACATGTGCTTAAACATGAACTTGTACGATTGGATGTACATGTGCTTGTGATGCTGTCCAAACAAAACTGTTCCAAAGGAAGTAGTCAGCCAACAGGCACGTGCATCCATGAGTCCTCATGCTGCTCACCTTGCTGCAGGGGGCTGCCATCACCAACTGTCTATACGTGCATCCTGAAGATGAACTGGCCTACATAGGCTGTGTGGAAGCCTCAGGATTGTAAGTAGACCTGGTCTATATCTGCCTTTTCAGTACTAGATTGAGCCCAGGGCGGCAAGGCTGCTTTTTGATTCTCTGAATGCAGTGTCTACAAGGTGGCCTTGCACCCACAAGTCGCCCTTGGCACAGTGGCAGTCAACAGTGTGCAGCGCAAGGTGAGCGCAAATTGTATATCCCTAGATGCTAATGAGAGCACGTCTCAGGAATGCCTAAAGCTCCAGTTAACACTCGCTTCTGGCAATTTAGTAGATCGGTAACCTGCTATGCGCCAGGTCTTGCAAATGGTGCGGAGGCCGATAGAATCTGGAAGTGTGGCATGAGACCAGAAATCCCAGCAGTCTCAGCTTGCTAGCCTTGTGCTGCGCAAGCAATGGTTCAGGTGGCATATCTTGCTTTCGGTCACATAGATGCGACTTAGTTGATGGTTCTTTCAGCTTCCACAAGTGGTGTTTAATCCGTTGACAGTACCAGCACAGTCAGACCTCAATCTGTGCTCCTGATGGTCAGCAGGGTTATGAATCAGGGTCACAACCCTGATAGTCAGTGGACCACTAACTTCGTGTTACAGGCTTCCGCAGCAACGTGTGCGCATTCTCCAGGGAAACCTGTCAAGGAAAAAGGCTAATGCATCCTTTTTTATGCGGTCTTCCTCTGTAGAACACCAGGGCAAATAATGTTTCTTCCCCATCACACCGCCACAGCAGCCTTATGCCATTGTCCCATTCCTTAAGTGATTTGTCTTGATGTCAACTGTGAGCATGACGTACACCCTCAGGGCAATGTGTGCCCTGCGGGTGCCTGCATCTTGCCTGTGGTTCTCCCTCACAACCTCTCCACTCGCAATCACACACAGCCTCACCCACCCAGCCCGCAGTTTTCAGTGCAGCTTCCCTCAAACCTTTGCTCTCTGCACGCGCGCACCTCCCTCATTCACCTCTGCTGCCCATACCGCCTGCCTGCGCGCCGCCAGAACCTGCGCGTGGCCGCCCGTGAGGATCTGGAGCTGGCCCTGTGGCGGCCGGTGCAGCCCACGCCCCCCATCGGCATGCTGTATGCAGAGGTGTCCAGCATCAAGGACAAGGGGCGGCCGGGGGACATCAATGCAGATGTGCTGATTGAGCACCTCATCAGGAGCTTCGAGGGCCAGGTGGGAGGGGGGGCGCGCCTGTGCCAGGCGACCCTGTTCCTGTGCACATTTCGCTGGCCGTCTGCGGCTTGTGTAGACTTTGGCTTTCAGGGGGCCGCGCCTCAGGGAGGATGCTCACAAGGTGGCGACCCTGTGAAGTTGGTCGGGCTGCATAGACGGCTGCGAGTGGTGTGCGCACGCCAGGCTGCACAACACACGCCAGGCTGCACAGCACGCACCAGCTGCGCAACATGCACCAGGCCGAGAAAAAACGGTCTCCTGCAGGCCTGGCTTCAACTATCCTGCCCTGTCAAGCAGGCTTGAGTGCCAGATAGGAGTCCTTGATGTCCTCCTCTTGGCTTGCTGCAAGCCCACTGCCCGGGAAGGCAAGCCAATGGAGCAAGGCGACCAAAAAGGGGTCTACCTGCTTTATCGCTGGACCATCCGTGGCCTCACCTTATTATTGTTTTAGCTATCAATGTTTGAGGGCCCTGTGGCTACCCAGCTCTGGTGCCGCTGCCTCCCTGCGATGGCACCTCACAGCCCTCTGGGCACAGCCACCTGCACAGCACCCTGCGCCTTTGCTTCCCTTTGCCTCGACCGCTGCTCTGCAAAGGGAGCTCTTTGCACCTGCTTTCAGCACCTCAGCCCCCGCCAGCCCTTGCCCATTAACCCCAGAGACATCACCGGCTGGCTGCATCTCTGCCTGCACCTTGCGCCTGCACCCACCCTTGCTTCACTTTTTTCCTGTAGCCTGGTGATGAGAGAAATGGCCTTGATGGGCGCCAAGGGCAGCAGGCAGAGTGGTTGTGGCACGTGTGCTTGCCAACCTGCAACCATGTGCCGCCTGTGCCGTGCTGCAGACTTTCACCCTGGGCCAAGAGGTGGCCTTTGACTTTGCGGGCTATGGCAACCTCAAGCTCACGGTCAGCAACCTGTCGGTGGATGTGAGCGGTACCAGTGTGGATGTGCAGGTGAGCTGCGCGTGGGGACGGGGGGGAATGCGGCTGTCTACCGTTTAGGGACAAGGGGTGCATGACTGCCTGCTATGAGGGTGCACATGGTGCACCTCTGTGCTGAAGCTGGGCCCATCCCTGTCTGGGGAAGCAATGAGAAGGGTTGTGGCGCACGTGAGGCACGCAAAAGTGCATGGCCTACTAGAGGCTGTGCAGAGTGCTGCGCACAGGCAGCACGCCATCAAATGGCCCTGAGGCAGCCAGGCTCGTGAATGCATGGTCTCCTGAAAGTGGGTGGCAGCCTTGCCACCTCCGATCGCTGTTGGCTGGGCTGTGCCTGCGGCACAGTACATCAGGCCGCCAGGCGTGCCAGCCACCCTAAGATACTTGCTTTGCTTGCATGTGTGCAAGGCGCATGCGCCTTGTTCTGCTGCAGGTGCGAACGTGCGTACGCCCAGTTTGTTTGCATGCGGTTAAGTCTGTTTTGCGCTGCCTGTCCGTGCCTGCTTCTCAATAGATTGTCATGAAAGGAAAAGGAAAAAGAAAAAAGGAAAAAGAAAAGGAAAATTGTCGTACATAAGCCAACATGTTATGATGTATCGAGTGATGCCTCAGGGGTGCATGCCTGCTGGAGCTTACATCAGGGCTTCTGCTTGCTCATTAAGCTTGCCTTGGACCGCTGCCAATGCTAGGCAAGTACGCGCTAAGGTATGTTCAAATTTGCAAGTGCTTAGCAAGCTTTCTTCCGGCAAGCATTCTCTGGTTTTCTGACTTTCCCTCTTGCAGCGAGGCATCCTGGCCAGCAACACGGCTTTCCTCTTCACCAACTCCGGCAGCAATCCCATCAAGATCTCGGGCCAAAAGGGCTTCTCAAACACACAGCTCTTCAAGACCAAAAAGATGAATTTTGAGCAGCTTGGTATTGGCGGGCTGGACAAGCAGTTTGAGGCCATTTTCCGCCGCGCGTTTGCCTCGCGCGTGTTCCCGCCCAGCATCGTGCAGAAGTTGGGCATCAAGCATGTCAAGGTGACAATTGTCAGAGGGCATTGGATTGATCACATGTGTTGTGTGTCTTGCTGCCCTTTATGGCTTGGAGTGGTGCTGCCTGGACACTGAACGTTTTGGAATTACAGAGTCCATCCACGTCTTGCCTCATCTTCCAATACAAGAACTTGCCAATTGATAGCTCAAGCTCAATCTTGGAAATTTGTGGGGTGAAACAGCCATGTACTCCTGCTTGTCCTTAAGCCTATCAGGCTTTCACTCGTTACTCTCCAAGCATCAATGGAGACAAGACTGATTTCATTGTCTGTCCTTGCTGTAGAAGCCTCACTGAAAGCTTTACTGGGTTGTCACTCTGTTTGACAAGTCATCATGCAGTCAAGGTCCTCTGGCAGACTTAGGCCGTGCGAGACTTATGCAAATGCTTTATGCCTGTGCACAGGGAATGCTCCTGTTTGGTCCACCAGGTACAGGCAAGACGCTCATAGCACGCCAGATTGGGAAGATGCTAAATGGGAAAGAAGCAAAAGTGGTCAACGGTCCTGAGGTGTGAAGGGGACAAAAGAGACTGAAAAAGTAGATACATGCAATCCTTTGCAAGCTCTCTTAGGGTCAGCTTGACCTGCTGTGCTTGTCTCAAAGCCTTGTTTCTCTTTTGTTCCTTTTTTTGGCACGCTTTAGTGGTATTCTGGCATACCTTGAGGCATGTTATTATGTGCTAGGTGAGAACGCATCTGTACACCGATGCAACTGATCAAATTGACGTACAACTTATTGACCTAGGCTCCCATGTGATATGCAGGTGCTGAATAAATATGTGGGTCAATCAGAAGAGAATATCCGTAACTTGTTTGCTGAAGCAGATGAGGAGTACAAAGCCAAGGTACGCAAAGCTGTAGTGGCTGGCAGAGCCAACCGAAAATTGAGTACTTGAGATGGAATACCACATTGTGCCTTATCTGCATGCATGGCAGGCCCTGTCTAGGGGGGGGGGGCATGTATATGTGCTTGTGTCCAGCTCTTTGAAAAAGAGTCATTCTGAGCTTTCATGCAAAGTCAACCTTGCAGATATCAGACTTGATTTTTAACGTGTTCATTGCTGGCCAGAGCATGTATTTATAAATGCAAACAGCAGGAGGTTTTGAGCTGCCCTCCCCAAGGGACTGTAGAGCTAGGATTTGGCCTTGACTGCCGTCATACTTATGCTCTTTCCCACACAGCCTCAGTCAGCCTTTGCCTTAACTTTTCTTTGTTAGTGTCCTTTTAAATCATGTTAGTGCGCACACCTGACGGTGTCAATGACCCTCGGCCTGCGCATGCACGCATGCACACAAATGTGCAACTGCCGGGGTGCATGCATGTATGAAGGTCACGCACTTTTTTTGTTTTCACTTCAGGGTGATGATTCGGACCTGCATGTGATCATCTTTGACGAGATAGATGCCATCTGCAAGCAGCGAGGCAGCGTAGCCAGTGGCACTGGCGTGCATGACACCGTGGTGAACCAGCTGCTCACCAAAATCGATGGTGTGGATGCCCTGAATAACATCTTGCTCATTGGCATGACCAACAGGTACTGATTCCAGTGTTTTGTGTACATGCATCAAGTGCTGCGTTGTATGGATGCCAATGGCAATGCGAGTGTGTTTGATCTAGCATGGCATGTGCAAATAGGAGGTGGGAAGCATGAGAAAATTGGGCCCCAATCAACCGCCATTTTGTTGCAATCAGTCTAGTCTGTATCTGCGTCTCGTGACCACATAAGAATCCCTTAAGTGCATATTATACGGTACTTTGTAAATGATTTTAGCAATTTTAGCTGCATGGTCACTTAACAGTGATCAGCTGTGTTTGTTCTGCAAGCGCTGGGCAAGATGGCTTGCATGCTGTCAATTAGAATGTTCGTGTGATTTTGTGTTGAAGTTCGCCCTGTGTTCAGAGGCGCTTGTATCACTTCTTTCTTGTGAGGTGCTGAATGGCGTATCCGAGTGAGTTCTTACAACTTGTGGACTGGCACTTGCAAATGGAGCTCTACTCAAGAGGCAAGTAATTGCTTGCCAAGGGTTGAATTTGTGTGTCTGGGCTGTGCAGGCGCGACATGCTGGATGAGGCATTGCTGCGCCCGGGGCGCCTGGAAGTTCAAATTGAGATTGGCCTACCTGATCAATATGGACGGCATCAAATCTTAAAGATCCACACCAACAAGGTGACGCTACATACGTCGGTGATGTTCAGAGGGTGCTCCCTCCTTGATCATGCACGTTGATGTCAAGAGAATGTAATGTCAGCAGTTGCTGTGACTGAGCAGAAATTACATAGAATTTGAAAAGCTCTCGAGCCACCTTTATTCCAAACAGAGCACACACCAAGTCTGCTACGTAAATGTGGTGCAATGTTATGATTTTATGGTGTGAAGCGATTCTTTGCTGACTTTGCAACAGTTGAACATGAGGCTTTAATTGTTGTGCATGAGAAGTTGATATTTATTGGGAAATTTAGGGTGTGATTCAATTGCACTTAAGGAGGCGTCTAGGGCAAGCACCAGCAGAGCGTAGCTAAGGCAGCTGAGGTTCCTAAGGAAAGCACCGGCAGGAAGGCAAGAAGATGAGCAGCCCTGGCACCTGGCAGCAATAGCAGCTGTGACTTTGAAGCCGCACCATGGATTGGACTTGTGCTAAGTACTCTAGTGGAGAACATGGAGCCCGTATGAGTATCAACACATCTTGGACTTCACTGTCATTGAAAGTTATGCATGCCTCTGAAAATGAGTGCGGCTGAGCAACACTTTCACCACAGGGCCTAGTGCACTCGGTTGATTTCACTTTCGCCAGACATATACTTGCAGCCAGCACTTCAGTCTTCATCTGGTACCATGTCTCAGCTGCACGCACTCGTCTGCGCGTACTTGCAGATGCTTCAAAACTCGTTCCTGGCCCGTGACGTTGCCTTGGAGCGGCTTTCGGAGTTGACAAAGAACTTCAGCGGTGCTGAAATTGAAGGCCTTGTGAAGGATGCTGTCGCTTACGCCTTGAACCGACAGGTGACAGTGCGGCTGGTTTGTGAAGGATGCTGTCGCTTACGCCTTGTGAAGCATGCTGTTGCTTTCGCCTTATGAAGGATGCTATCACTTATGCCTTGTGAAAGATGCTGTCATTTACGCCTTGAACCGACAGGTTGCAGTGCTGCTGCTTTTGCTGCGCTCAGTAAGCCAGGTCATGTAACAGGATGCACAACCTGCTAGCGAATTGGTCCGTGGCTGACAGCTGCATCATCTTTATGTTCCAAAAAGCCAGGCTTGCCTGTTGTTGTGCACATTTGCAATGGACACTTATAATTATTGCATGTTGTGACATGGCCGAACATTTACAGGTTGACTTTGAAGACTTACATAAACCCTTGGATGAAGAAAACATCAAGGTGATGTGGAAACAGGCAGCATGCGTGAGCCTGTGCCCAGCCAATTGCTTCCTTCTTTTTCTGCTAATTTATAGCTTCCAATGAGCATTTGTGGGACCTAATGGAGAACTGCCTGTCCATGCTTTCACTGCGCTAAATAAAAACACTTGAGGCTTCTATTGAAGATGAGCAAGCACAGACAGATCTTCCTGCAAAGGCCACCATCTACACTACCATACACAGAGGATGTGTATTGAACCTGCCATTCGACCGGCGATCAAGGGCAGCAGAAAGTCCAAGACCGCCTGTGTACAGGTCACAAAGCAAGAGCGAGCACATATGCGCGCAGGTCACAATGTCAGACTTTGAGAAAGCCTTGGAAGAAGTGAAGCCTGCCTTCGGCGCTGCCACAGAAGCCTTGCAGTTGTACAGAGTCCACGGCATGCTCTCATGTGGCGGTGCCTTTGACTTGATCATGAATACGATGCGGAAGCTGGTCAAACAGGTGCGGTACATGCCAGTCAGGCTCCACATCCATGCTTGATCTGCAGCAATTCAATATTGCTGATATATTGAATACATCAATGAGTAAGGAAGGTATGCAGACCCTGCTGACAGGGATCGCGCACTGTAAGCACTATCCAGATGAATTGGTATCTTTTGGACTGGACTGATGCGCGGCTGTGCGGCCCTTCCTCATCCTGCAGCTGAGAGCATGCCTGGCATGCCGCTCACGCTTTGGAGACCTTGCGTTGCATGTATCATTGGCCTCAGCCCAGCTTTTCAAACACAGATGCTTAGCAGATAAGAATGCGCATCAAGCCTGCTAGCCTGTCTGTGCTTGCTGGAGCATACCTATACAAAGGGGTGGTGTGCGCAGAAAATGTTTTGGGAGAGGCAGCCTCTGTCTTGGACCACCTGGCTGGTGCATGGGCGGTCTAATTGCGCCTGCAGGTCCAAAATAGCGGCAAGATGCCCTGTTGACCTGCAGGTCCAAGGTAGCTACAAGACGCCCCTCTTGACCTGCAGGTCCAAAGTAGCGACAAGACGCCCCTATTGACCTGCAGGTCCAAAGTAGCGACAAGACGCCGCTATTAACGTGCCTCCTGGAGGGTCCTGCAGGCTCTGGCAAGAGTGCCATGGCAGCCACTACAGCCATCGAATCCGAGTTCCCTTTCATCAAGGTCATCACGCCGGAGAGCTACGTGGGCTACAACGAGCAGGTGGGCTAGGAGGTTGCAATCAAAAGCGAGTAAAATTCAAGAGCTTGCGTGCCTGGTCAGGAGGTTGCATGAGCCTTGCAATGAGGTTGCAATTAAGAGCGGTGGATCAGCCAGCCAAAGGGGCCGCTCTGCGGCCATGCGCCCGCCCATGATACGCGTGCTCCTGCTTGGCAGCCATGCCCATGACCAGGAAGTGGCACATGCGCGCACCCCTCTGGACCCACCACGCGTACGTTGGATTGCTCGCGCCTTCTGCTGCGTCTGTCCGACGGCTACCCTGCCCCAACTACACATTGCCGGTCGCAGCGCAAGTGTGACCAAATCACGCGCGTGTTCGAGGACTCCTACCGCTCTCCCTTGAGCGTCATCATCCTGGACGACCTGGAGCGCCTGCTCGAGTACGTGGCTATCGGGCCACGTTTCTCAAATGCTGTCTTACAGGTGGGCGTCAGCTCTTGTGGCGCAGTGGCAAGCTGTTGGTAGGCCTCAGTAGTGCACCAGTCTGGTTTGGGGCTGCATGTGTGCGCACGCCGTACACGCGTTCACTGTGCCCACATGGGCCTCGCAGGTGCCGAGGTGCTGTCCTGGCATGCTGACGCAGCCACACCGCCTGGCACGTCTGCAGTGTGCTGAGCATTTTGTGGACGTCGGGGCAGCACCTCGCTCGGGGCGTTTCTGGCTCACTGGCCTGAAAGGTGCATGTGGGTAGGCTTTTTCCAGAGGCTGGATCAAGGGCCCCACCTTCGCAGCTGCCGCTCATCTGCAGGCTGGCACTCCCCGTGGCCGCCTCATGAAATAGCCCTGTTACCAGTTGGCTCCCCCTTTTTCCTGTGTGGAATCCTTGTTGCCAGTTGACTCCCCCTGTTTCCTGTGGAAATCCGCAGCAATCTCATGCCTCTCCAAACTGCCACCCTTCTGCATGGCTGCCACATACAGACGCTATTAGTGCTGATCAAGCGTCAGCCGCCGGTTGGGAAGAAGCTGCTCATCATTGGCACCTCCTCGACTGGAGAGATCATGGAAAGCATGGGGCTTGGTAAGGCAAGGGTGCAGGGTGAGCTCCCTTGTTGCGTAGACCAGCATTCTCACACTCCTTGCAATAGTGCACACTTGATGCTCCGCGGTGGGGCTGGGATGGGAACAGTCAAGCCTGTGAACATGCATGCGCTTGCTCCTGCGTGCTCGATGTTGTCAAGACATAGCTGAGCGTGGCTACTTGAGTCAATGATCATGCCGACTTGGCGGGCAGTTGTTGCATTCTGACGTTTTTGCTTGCAGGTGAGGTGTTCAACATCAGCTTGCATGTACCCGCGTTACAAGTGGAGGAGATTGTACGCGTGATGCATGTGCTGGGGGTCTTCCAAGAGAGTGACATCCCAGCCGCAGTGGACGCTTTGACCACGCATTGCAGCAGAACTGTGCCGATGAAGAAGCTACTGCTGTGGATTGAGATGGCCAAGCAGGTCAGGGGGGAGGATTCTTTGTTGCTTGCTTCCAAACTCTTTCCTACGCATGGTGACGGTTGTGCCGAGCTGTGTGCTGCAGTTGCATCACAGATAACTGCATGACCTGGCTGAAGCGACGTTGCATCCTATGCATACACACATGCAGGAACTCAAGCCTGGGCAAAAGATCCCATTAGAGCGATGGCAAGAGACTCTAAGGGACTTGGCAAGTTAGAGTGGTTGGAGTATCAGCTCAGGGTTGGTGCTGCCCTTGTGCCCTCACAAGTTGGGAGTTCTACTCGTTGCGCACACCAGGAGCATGGCCAGCAGTCTGCCAGTAGTCCTTCTAGAAATCCTACCTGATTCCGGCACGTGAACAACCTTGAGCGAGCTGGGAGGACGAAAAGGCGATAGTTGATCCGGTCTCGTGCAGAATCCGTGTCCGTGCCACATGCAGATTCTTTGACAAATATTGGAACCAGAAAAAATCAATTTAATCATTTTATTAAATGGTGGCCACGAACCAGCCCCATGTAATAAGACTTAGCGTGGATGAGCTCCACCACTTGACCTTCTCTTGACTATCGTGTGGTCCAGGGTGAAGTCTCTCTGATCTGTTGTCTCCTGGGTTTGTCTTTGTTCTGGTAGGAGTTTTGGAGAGCCTCCCCCATTTTTCATGGGTTGCAATGGGAGTAAGCAGGCTGTAGCAGAGCCGCAGCAGAATGCAGGAGCTACAGCAAAAGGCAAAGTGGCTGATGGCAAGGAGAAGCGTTCCACACCAACCATCCTAGAGAATGCCCCTGATGGTGAGGCAAGCCCGGCCTGGGGCATGCATGTGTGCAGCAACTTTATGCAATGTGATTGGATGCAACGTACAGAAACTCTTTGCTTGCACTTTCCACGGAAATGCAAGTGTAAATGCAATTTTGCTTGCCCCCTGTTACGAGCAGCTAAGGTGCCTTGAGCGGAGCATCGATGAGCATGTTGACTCCCTATCTGACTTCCAAATTTCCCTGGTATTCTGTGTTGCAGTGCGACAGAGCTTCGTGTTCGATAAAGTCTTAGGAAAGGGCAATTTCGGCATCGTTCACCTTGTGTACGACAAAGCCACCGGCGAGCCGTACGCTTGCAAGTCGATATCGAAGCGCAAGCTGGTCACCCCGGACGATATTGAGGATGTGCGGCGCGAGGTGCAGATCTTGCTGCACCTCTCTGGTCACCCAAACGTCGTGCAGCTCAAGGGCACGTACGAGGACAAGGGCTACGTCCACCTGGTTATGGAGCTGTGTGAGGGAGGAGAGCTGTTTGATCGCATTGCTGATAAGGGGCACTTTAGCGAGCGCCATGCAGCAGAGGTGGTGCGCACCGTAGTCAGCGTGGTGCACCACTGCCACACCATGAACGTCATCCACAGAGACTTGAAGCCGGAGAACTTCTTGGTGAGCTGGTACACCATGGGTAAACATATCAGCCATTCCCGCGCTTAGCTATCTCGTGGACAACCTGTGGAGACTTGCAATTCTGACGGGGTGATCAGGGCAACATTTGCTTGCCTTGCCTTTGCCATGCAGCTCACCAGCAAGAAGACTAACGGTGTCTTAAAGGCAACGGATTTTGGTAAGCAGGTGTTGGTCCATGCGGGGGCTGGGCAGTGGAGAGGGGTGCCTATATGAGTTGCATGTGCTTGCACGCCTTGTCTCCGATGTGTTTTATAGCTTGCTTTACTCTGTTTTCCTTGTCTCAACCTCACTTTCCACGAATCTCCAAAGAGGATGACAATTAGAAAAAACTGAAACTGCTTGGTTTCCTTGGACACACACAGGCTTATCCAGGTTCTTCAAAGAGGGACAGATCCTCAATGACATCGTCGGCTCGCCCTTCTACGTTGGTGAGCCAGCAGCAGAACTTTGGTTAACAGTCAGTTCAGACCTTAACTGAGGCAGGCAATGCAGGCTCCAGCTGGACATGTTGACAGCTTGATGATTGTGATGTTCGGTGCGGGCCAAAAAAAGAGAATTTGCTGTACTTAAATGGGGCTGCAGTCCTTGCCAAGGGTGCAGCCTGGATGTGATGTTCTGTACTGAAATGGGGCTGCAATCCTTGCCAAGGGTGCAGGCCAGGGCCTACACACAGCTGCAAGTGCATGCTTTTAAAACAGGTTGCGCATGCACAAGCTCGCCTCCCTGCATTTGCAGCCCCTCCTGTCTGCCTTTGGTGCCGGCACTAGCCTTATGGACAGTCAGTTTGCATGCACTCAGCCTCACTCATGTGCACGGGCTGGTCTAGATGCTGTTTCGGTGGAGCAGTGCGAGATTCTTGGATGTAGGTCTCCCAGCCACCACCAGAAAAATATTCCAAACGGCGTCAGTTTGTGGGCTTGCTGGATGTCTGCCTCTCTCCTGCAGCTCCTGAGGTGTTGAGACGGCAGTACGGCAAAGAGGCAGACATCTGGAGCTGCGGCGTGATCCTGTATATCTTGCTGTGTGGCTGGCCGCCGTTCCATGGGGATACGACGCAGAAGATCTTCAAGAACATCATGTGAGGGTGACATGAGTCCTGACCACGATTCTGGTCTGGATAGCTTACAGCAACCGCACTGTACGCTTGAAAGCACTCACTCAAGCGCAGAGCACTTGGACCATGACTGTGGTTTCAGCGCAGAGAAATGCCATCCTCCATGTACATAATATTTTCGTACATTCTGGGCGAGCAGAGCTTGTCTTGTTCGGCTCACACTGGTGCAGAAGTGATGCATGCCGTCCAGCCATGGTTGCTTGCGCACTCTGGTAAATGTGCCCCATGCCTGTTTTTGTGTTGCGCAGGTCGAAGCCCCTAGACCTTAAGTCACCCCCATGGCCCAAAATTTCGGATGCTGCTAAGGACTGCGTCCGCAAAATGCTTGCTCGTGACCCTCGCAAGCGCTTGACAGCTGAGGAGGTAAGCATATACGATGGGGCTTTTGCCTTATGCCTCACACCAAGTGTCCCTGGGGTGTGAAGGGAAGCTCGTGCTCGTTCTACTGTGCTATACTATGATATATATATATATATATATATTGAGGAAGAATTCGTGACACGGCGTGCTCCTTATGCACCAGAGCCTCTCATGGGGATTCAGAAGAAGAAGCTTGGACAGGGCTTTGGGCCTGCCATGTTTGGTGCTGTGTGCAGCCAAGTGCAGAGAGACTCTACTTAAGCTGTTCATAAGTCCAGCCGCACATTTTTGTGCAGCTGCCATCCTGCCCAACTGCACGCTCGTGAAGCTGGGCCTTCATTGCAACTAGGCTTGAGGCCTTCAGCACGGCGCTACAGCCCCGCGCCTCAACAAGCAGCGTCCAACATTGTTACCATGCCATGGTGTTGATGCAGGTGCTGAAACACCCGTGGATGCAAGAAAACGGTGTCGCAACTGACACAGTCATACCTGAAGTGCTCACGCGCATGCGCCAGTTCACGCAGATGAACAAGCTGAAGAAGAACGCGCTCAAGGTGCGCTTATTGTGCACCCTCAGGCACACAGGTTGCTTGCATTTGCATGTCAAGCCCACCTTTGCTTTCAGTCTGGAGGGAGCTCATCGTAATGCCTTGGATAAAAAGGGCCGGCGATGGTTGCAAGCACTTGTGCAACAGGAATGTGGCGTGCAGGCTGCACACAACAACCTTCCACCTTTTTTTCTCAGTGACACCTACCCGACAATAGGCTTGAGCCATTTCCTTGAAATTGAGGAGACAATGTTGGTGGGGCTGCGTGCGCCTCTCAGATCTTAATCCTGCGCGCTCTGGTTGTGCAGGTGTTTGCTTGCAGCTTACCAGCCAATGACTTGGTTGGCCTCAAGGAGATGTTCCAAGCCATTGACACAGACAACAGTGGCACTATCTCTGTCGAGGAGCTGCATGAAGGCCTGCGAAAGAAAGGCTCACACATACCCCCGGAGGTTCGTGGTCCGATCAATCTTGCCGAGGCCATGTGCACGGTGTGTGCTTGCCTAGGGTCACCATGCAAGCCTTCCAAATCCAACTCGCTTGGAAGGCGACTATGTGGACTGCAAGCATGTTGCATGCAGCTCAACACTCTTGAGCTTGATTGTGTTGGCTTGCTGCTTTTGAAGCTCTTAGCTCCTGCAGGTGGGCATTGTGGATGCAGGAGGCGAAATTCATCATGGACAGCATTGACGTCAACGGCAACAGCCGCATTGATTATGAGGAGTTTCTGGCCGCCACTGTGCACTACAACAAGCTCAATCGTGAGGAAAACATGATCAATGCGTTCAAGTTCTTTGACAAGGATGACTCAGGCTTCATCACAAAAGAGGAGATCGTGGTGCGTGCCTGACCCTACATGCATCATGCTTGCTGCTGCCTGATGCATGTTGCAGTAAACTTAGTTTCCGACCAGTTCAGCTGCTAGAAGTGTGTCATCCCACTGATTTTGCATCTGTTTCTATGGCAGCGCAAGCTGGTGCGCTTGTGGTGGCAGCAGCGGCTATGGCAGCTGCTGTGACTGCGGCGGCCTGGCATATTTCCAACACGAAGAAATTTGCTCTTGCAGGTGGCACTGAATGAGCTTGGGGAGGTCGCAGATCCTGAGGAGGTCAACAGCATCATGGCACAGGCAGATAGGAACGGAGATGGGACCATTGACTACGAAGAGTTCTGTATAATGTGGGTGCTGTTGGATAGATCTGTGTGTTTGAAGCCAAAAAGATGAACCCTATCCAGTATGAAATGCTTGCCATCTCAGACGAGGCGCGTGCTGCAATGTGTATGTTCATCATTGCATGCAATTATGCCTGATAGTACACAAGCTGCTCATTAAGGTAGCATCTGTGCAAGAAATCGTTGCTATGTGTACGTGTGTACCTACACGCATGAGCACATGGTCGCGCATGTGTTGTGCATGCACGAGCACTTGGGTACGCGCGTGCTTGTCTGAACACATTCAGGAATACCACGCAAATTCAAAATGCTCAGGGCATAAGAGCGTGGGCACACTTCCTCCCTCGCTGTGCATTGGCATGTGCAGGATGCGCACGAATCACCTGATGGACCTTGCGGTGGCAACCAAGGCCCTGAAGACGCGTATGATTGTAAGTTCATGTATTTGCTGCGTACCTTACATCAGCAGAGGCAGCACAGCACAAGTCATCCTCTCATGATTAGGAAATGGTCAAGTTGAGGCTGATGGACCCCCATGGATCATGGAAGCCAACACGGTACAGGAGTGGCGTGCTGCGCAAACTCCTTTAAAAATGGAATCTGGCAACTGGCATTGCTAGCACAACTAGCCTTTGCCCAGACTTTCTACGGGCAATTTAGGGTTAGCTTAGGACAATAAAGACCCACACCTTTCCAATGCTGCTTGCCAGGCATTGAAGTTGAGTTATTTCTCATTTCGTTTTGACATAAACATGCCCTTGAGTCCTCTTCCCCTCGTGCAAAATGCAAGAGACCAATTAAGCAAAAGTGGCGGTGTTGTATTCTGACCATGACTGCAGGTTGAGCCCCATCTGACCAAGTCATTCATGATAAGGACAACTGCGCCGGATGAAGATGAGGATGAGGATATGGAGGCAAAGACACCGGCTTAAGTGAGCCTGCCCTAAATTCATGCAATCTTACTATTAGGTCGTTGTTGCAGTGAAGGATGCGCCATTGTTCTTAAGGTTGAACACTTAATCATCACCAACATGGGATTTCACGCTTTTGTTGGACGCTGCTCCACATAGCACAATACTTGATCTTCCATCATGATAGACCCCTTTCATAGTTTTATGCAGCTTTGGTACCCATGACGTGGAGGTTTGATCATGCCAGAAGTATGGTTTGTACTTCCTTGCACAGGGTATAAAAGTTGTCTTAAGCAGGAAAAGTACTTTCGTTTTTTGTAGATAGCACTCATACATTCTGTCTTCACTTGATGGCATGTTCCTCACCGTGCCAACTTCTCCTTAGCATACTCTGAACATGATTTCTTTCCTGGGTTATGTCTGTCAGGTTAAGTCCTGCCCCTAATCAACAGAAGCCATCATGGTATGTCTGATGCGGCTTCTGTTGAGACCATCTTTCAAAAACTTTGTTTCAGGCCTCTCAATCTGTCAGTTTACTGCAACATTATTGGAGCTCTGCTCAACTTTAGGCGTTGATAGATAACCAGGTGAGGTAAGTGCAACAAGCTGGGAAAGATAGAGGGTAAATAATTGACCCTGCTGTACGAGAATGGCTTGGATCAAGCCCTCTCCAGACTCAATTTCTAGTACTGCCTGCTTAGTTTTTTTTCTTTTCTTTCTTTCAACTTCTTGTAGATATTGCTTTATACACCAGCAACACCGTGTGACAGCCTGGGAGATGTGTCAAGTAAATCAAGATACAAGGTTACAATAGTTAGGATTTACAAAATTTGACTTTCAGCCAGGTAGGTTAGGTTAGGTTAGGTTACAAAGCTGTACCTGCCAGACGAGGGCAGCTTAGCCCTTCAGCCAGGTAGTTTGACTGTTCAGGCAGCTGGTGCAGCCATACAAAAAACATCCATAAGGGTTACAAGAAAAAGGCCTTCCGCCAAGAAGTGCGACTGCTAGCCTGCTCATAGAATAGAAAAGAAAAAAGAAAAACTACGAAGGCAGTGAAACCACTCCCTACATCGATTAAGGAAAAGGAGACACATTGGCCCGAAGAGCCGTGAGTCTCCTCCACCACGGAGAATGAAGAACAAGTGAGGATCTGGAGGGTGATAAGCCGCCCCCTGCTCCAGACCGAGCGAGACCTTGAGAGCAACTGGATTTTTCAAGAGCACGTCTAGTCTCATAAAAAACTATCAGTGCATAAAGGAAGAAATTTAGCTTATTGTTTTCCTGCCCCAGAAAAGCAGACACATTGTTTAAGCCTGCGGAAGAAAATAGTTTAGGTTAGGTTACACCTATGGAAGAAAATAGGGAAGCATAAGTCCTTCGGAGAGAGACCACGTGTGGATGGGTGCAGTGGAAAAGGATGTGTTGCTCATCCTGTACATCATGAGCATTACACAAGTCACAAGTAGGGGAGGTGTTGTGAGTCCAGGTCACAGTTTCAATTCGTAGAGTGTGGGCACGAAGTCTGAAGCAAGCCGCGCTGCAAATAACGTTGCAGGGAAGATCAAGAAGCATGTATCTAGGAAGGCTGTATGGCGAATGTGTGACCAGGGCCCTCCTGGTAGGGAGGGCACACCATTGATGGTAAGTGCAGCGTTTGCTGTTGCGCTCTCGTGGATTTATATCAGAATGAGGTGTCCAATAATCCAAGTGCCTCCCTTTGGCTTAGTCTATTAGACCCTTTGGCTAAGTCTGTTAGACCGTTACATTTGGTATCGGAGCAGAGGTCCCCAGTTCAAGTCCGACTGGGTGCAGACTTTCTAGATCTGCAGATCCGCGGCCTTGGGAATGTGGCATCGTGGTAGCACCGCCAAGCTTGAGGGACCAAGCTTCATAGGCGACGGGTGAATGTAAGGGTATGATCATTGCAACAGGAGGTTGTAATTGCTAACCGGTGCCAGCCACGAGGGGCCAAAAGGGTTGGGGTGCAAGTCCCCCCGCTCCTTGAAGGAGTAGGGAGGTGCCAAAGTGGCATCCACCACAGGAATAAGTCGGACCCTTTGGCTAGGTCTGTTAACCGTTACAGACACAGGGAAAGAGTGTGTTTTTTGTCTTGTATTGCCTGCAAGCCACACTTATCACAGGTACCATCATGATGTTCCCAACTTCTTGTCTCGACACGCAGCGTATGGGAATGTAACCTAACCCTAACCCTGAAACGAGCTACGTTGCAAGGTTATTAGGGTTGACCGCCAGCTTGGTCAATAGGCTGATTGATTTATTGGTTGCTAGTCTTCGCCAGCCAAAGAATACCGTACTGCTCCTATGTTATCGCGAGTCCAACTTTACGCGAGGTCTCCAAATTTCAACATGGGGCGTCGGTTCACACGACAGGACCATAGGCAGCCCCCTCGTGTGCTTAGTACTGCTAATGAGAATAGCAGCCTAAGGACTCCCAAAGCTCGTTGCCACCGGCTGCCACCGGGGCGAGCAA
>LFIK01000789.1_pt1 | contig 24171 bp, 25 predicted proteins | sample 643401 | NCBI WGS metagenome assembly LFIK01 (sample SAMN03777447, study PRJNA286221) | soda lake metagenome | biome: soda lake; feature: Kulunda steppe; material: water; isolation source: sample T5-Br brine of Lake Tanatar-5 | place: Russia: Kulunda steppe | collected 2010-07
GGACACATCGGGGCGGGCTCTGCTGTCTGCCCACAGGCTCCATGCCTCACAACAACAATGATTAATAAAATCCTTTTATAAGTGAATAAGTTGCAGACAGCAGGATTTGCTCATTTCTAGTTTCCAGGTGGCTTTCTGGTTCAGTTGGGTGGCCTGTGGCCAAAGGCTCGTAAAAAAAGCGGTTGACTAGGGGGACTTATGGCTAAAAGCAGTGCTTGAATAGTTAAGCCGGCGGGCCACATGTAACAAAAAGTGCCGGAAAGTGGAACAATGTTGAGTACGGAAAGCGGCACTTCTTACCGAGAGACCTAACTGCTCGAGAAGTTGGCCCAGTTAATCCGAAGACAAGCCAAACGCTCTTATTTGAGAGGAATTTTAGGTTTTTAAATGTGACTTCAGGCTTCCACTCCCTTCTGGGCAAGCAAGTCTGGGTTAGATTGTGGGTGCATAGCTGATCTAGCCAAGGGCACAGCTCGGCCTAAATGATTATTCTTGCATGCAGCAGGATCATTTTGTAAGCCTGTTACTTCAATGTATGCAAGCATTTAGGAGCTGCAATTCCTGTTCACACTACACCAAGACATTTGTGACCGTGCACGTACACAGGCACAATGCAGGCATCTGGACATGTGCACTCATATGTTTGTACAGCCGCAGGTCTCACTGGCCCAGTCAATGGATCTGAGCCCCCCCGTATTGCACTGCGCCGAAGTGGCGCTGCAAGTGGAGCTGCCTGCACGTGCAGGTGCACCTGCAGCTGAGGCGACCCCTGCGCATGCGCAGCTGCCCTCCGCGTCGCCGGAAGTCAGTATGGGAGAATTCAGCAAAGATATAGCAGCAGCACCAGCCCGTGTCCCCTCACAAGATCTATGCACAGCTGGCCGATCGCTTACACCCGTGCCGCCTCCGCCCATTGCACCAGAAGCCGGCAAAGATATAGCAGCAGCAACAGCGCCTGCAGCCAGCACCCCTGATGGCAAATGTGCTTGCATGCGCGGGGATCAGCCAGCTGGATTGCTCTGCCATGACCTTCCCTCCCTCTGCATGGACCTGATTTTATCCCATCTCCTCTACACATGTGATCAGCGTAATCTTGGTGCGAACGTGCAGCAGCCCAAACAACCGGCAGGTGCTTCCCGGGAAGGCTCCTCCCTGCCCCCTCCCCCAGTCTTGCTGGGCACAATGGCTTGGCCGCCTCCGCAAGAGGTGCCGGACGGCGCCATGCCTGCAGCTGCCGCGGTGCCACAGTGGCGCGCGCGTGCGCGGGCGGACGTCGCGCAGGATGTGTGTGCGCTGGCGGCTGTCTCCAGCAGACAGGTGATCTTGCGCAAGCACCCACATGTCGTTTTGGATGCCAAATTCATCATCCATCACATGCGCATTTTGTAGCCGAGCTAAATTGTACTGTTAAACATCATCATCTCCATCCAGCGGCGCAGCAAGACAAGTGAGGAACGTGCTTGCGCGCACCTCCATCTAGGGGTGCATCAGCCAGGGGTGCCCATCCCCAGCCAGGGGTGCCTCAGGAGTGCCTCAGGAGTGCCTCAGGGGTGCCTCAGGGGTGCCTCAGGAGTGCCTCAGGGGTGCCTCAGGGGTGCCTCAGGGGTGCCTCAGGAGTGCATCATCACCCCCCGGGTGTAAAAACATTGGAACACCACTGCAAGAGCGCCAGCATGGTCATCAGGCTGATCGCCGCTGAGCCCCAAACAGGCAGAGGGCGCAGGGGGCAGTGCAGAGCTTCAGATGTGTGTCACAGCCTTGGTGGCGTGGTCGGTTAGGGACCTGCCGGGGACACTGTCCACGCCATGGCGAGCTGGTCCTATCCACGCGCTTGTGCCATGCTTTGTGTGAGGAGTCCCCTCTGAAGTTTGCGGCGCGCATTGTTGGCGAAGCCCAGTGAGAGCACGTGGCTTGCACTGTGATGCAAGCGCCGTGGTCCTCAAACACAGATTGCGGGCACGTGGCACCTCACGTCATATGGGAAAATGCACACATTTGCCACATGGTACCCTGTGAGAGCACATGTTTGCAGCGGAGATCCCTTACTCAGATCTGATCTGAAAGCAATGTGCGCATGTGCGCAGCTCCCTCTGCCCGCCTCTGAGCATGCGCAGCCTGGTGCGTGGTGCGCCCATGGCACACTGTGCACGTCCAATAAGCAGGCTGCAGTGCGTAACCCCCATCCATTGAGTGTGGGTTAAATAGCTACAGGATCATGTTGCATGGCTGCGCCATCTTGCTTGCGTTTGCCTAATCAAGGAAATATATACAACATGCTCAGTGCTCTCTATCTTGCGTCATTGCATTGCACATTGCAACAAGACACACAGCGCAGCATGGTGCGTGGTGCGCCCACAGGACACGCTGTGTCATAGCATCGCGCGCGCGGCTGCCCTGCAACTCGACCCACCTTCACCGCTGGAGCGGCTCATGGGATGCTTGAGCGACGAGGCCTGCTTCCGCACAGCTGGTGACATCAGTCGGTTCATGTCCGCGCGACAAGGCCGCAAGAAGCGGGCAACTGTTGCGGATTTAAAGGTGTGCGGGCTGCAGCACTGTGGGCGTTGCACGTGAATGCATGCGGGCGGCGGACACTACAAGAAGATCACAGCAAGCCTGCAACGGGCGTCTCATGCACATATGGGCGTTGCATGCGCTTGTGCAGGCGATGCTTTGCATGCAAAGAGCTTGGCAAAGGTGAGATGGTCATCAAGTGTGTTACTGCCATCTGTCTGCGCATCACAATCATCACGTGCGCAAGTGCAGGCAGCGTGCAAGGAGCTGGGCAGGCCCGTGTCAGGCACGCATGCTGAGCTGTGCTCCAGGCTGCTTGGGTATGAGACCATTGACAACCCCCGCGCTGCCGGCCGATTTGGTGCGGGTGAGGGCGGAAGGCCGCGCTCGCTTCAACTGTGTTTGCGCCTGAATGCTTGGCAAGGCAGGGGTGGGAGGAGGTTGTGCAGTGGCAGACGCACTCCATGCACTTGTGCAGCATTGCAAGGCCCCATGAATTCCTAGACCATGATCTTGGGCAGCCTGTATGTCTGAAGGTGCTGGGCCTGCCTGAAGGTGCTGGGCCTGTATGTCTGAAGGTGCAGGGAAGCTATTCGTCTGAAGGTGCTGGGTAGCCTATATGTCTGAAGGTGTTGGGCCGGTAGAGTGTGCACGCCTGAGTGTGCAAACAATGTGAACCTGCATGTAGCGCATGCACACCTTCCTGCTTGCAACCTCTACCGTCTCCTAACCTTCCAACAACCCAGCATCTTGCAGCTTGAGACCTTGTCTTTCAGTAGATGCATGTCCTGTGCACACGCATCAATGAGCTGATCCCGGATTGATCGGCAGCCTTTTGCACCAAGGACATGGAGGTGAACGGAAGGTGGCACCCTTGTGATGCAGCTCATTGCGCAAGGCTTTCGTGCTCCAGCTTGTGAGGCTCATGGAGGGTGGCGCCCTTGCATGAAGCCCACTGATGCACACACGTGCTTGCTTGAGCATGTGCTCACACTGCGGCTGGTGCAGGGCTGCGCGCTGCGACCCTGAGCAGTGCCAAGGCGGAAGCGCAGCGGCAGAAGCACTGGGCTGGTGTGGCCCGCAGGCGGGCCTTACTAGAGGCCGCCCTGAGGGCGCGTGGCCTAGGCCTGCGCAGCGACTCTGCCATGTGCAAGTGAGTAGCTGGCTTTGGGAAGCGAGCACATCATGAGCACGGGCAAACTGTGCCATGCGCTGTGGCTGGCGTGGCTTGGGGTTCTGCCTGTGGGCAGCTTGGACACATGTTGTGTGCGCGATTCAATGGCTGTCTGCACGATAAAGTGACCACCAGCACAATGCAGTGACTGCCTGCACAATACATTTTCTGCCTCCTGTTGCCTGAGAAAGCATGCTTGCTCACTTTGGTGGCTGCCTACTCTAATACGCTAAAACCTGCTTTGCTGATTGACGGCCACCTGCTCCTGTGCGTATGGTAACCAAAGTGCTCCTGCCAATGCACGGTCACCATATGCTCTCATGGATTGAGAACCCCTGCTACATCCATCACCTCTTCACCCCTTCACCCCTCCATTCTACATCCTGCTTTCACCAGCACATGCGCGGCTGGCCCTCTGCCTTTGCCTAGGTAGTGCTGCCATGGCATGCTGCAGGCAATACATGCACACAGGCTCTGACAGCGCCATGGACTGCTGTTGGCCGCAGTGCATACATTAGCAACGCGCCCCTGAAGAGGATCACTTATGGATCGGAGGGCGGAGGCACGGTGCCGTCACTGGAAGAGGTGGGAGATGGGGCATGACTGCACCATGCATATGTATGCCATACATTGTACGGGTGTGGGTACCGATACTTGCAAAACGGCCAGGTTTTGGAGAGTGGAGAGGCACGCCGCCATTGCATGAGGAGGTAACATACCTGAATTAGGCGGGCAGTCCAGGATTTCCTTTTCTAGGCATTGTTTTTGCTGGTTTTGGTATGTTAACGCGTCATCGTGATAGGACAGAAGATATGGTGCCATCCTTGGGTAAGGCGGAGATTTTGGGCATGCTGGCAACATGATGTTGCAACATGATGCCGCGCTTGTTCTCTCAGTAACAAAGGCAAGGGACATGGTTAGGGGGTGTTGAGGGAGGGTCAATGGGTTGCTCCAAGCAAGCTTAATCAACAAGCTTTGAAGCTAAAAGCAGCGATAACACCTGGAAATGCAAAATTGACACTGAACTCACATTACAACTTTGATATCAATCCCTTAACTTCACATGCAGACAACATCGCTACAGGCAACTGCACAATCTGGGTCACACGTCAAACCCAAACCTATGAGAACCCCTGCCCCCAATCCCCGTGAACCAATAGGCCATCCCCTGCCGTAGCAGCGCGTGACTACCCACAAAAAAATCACTCCATAGGTGGCATGCATTTATGACGTAATAGAATAATGCAAAGGTATTCTCACTTCAGAGAGATATAACATACTCCAAGAAGCACTCAATCAAGTCCTGCTCTGCCTTGCGTGGCAACAAGATGACCACAAAAACCCAGGTCAAACACTCATTTGTGCTTGTCCCCCCTCTCCCTCCATGGACCCACCCGAGAAAAGATGGCCCCACATCTAGATCACAACTTCAAGTACCCCAGTCTATGGAGCTGCCCCGTTGCAAAAAATACCATGTATTTAGACCCTTAACAAAGATTCCCGGCTTCTCTACAATCCTATGCAACACAATCAACTCATGCACTGTGCCATGAGACATGCTATATATTCTCTTTGAATAAGCTACCTTCATGTTCCTTCCATGTTAGTGAGGACGGACACCAATACTTACTTCAAACTCCTCAATCCCTGCCCCCATCTTTGCAACACTCAAGGAACTATCCTTGACTGACCTCAACTACGCCACCTGTTCCTTTTGGTCAAATTAAGAAACCTTGCTTCTTTGCAACAGCTGGAGTATGCAAACAGTTGCTGTTTGGAACACAGCAGCATGCCTGCGCCTGAATGATCACAATCCCAGCTGGATCAGGGACTTGGCTTGTGACGCTCCTGCAAACTAGAAGCTAAAAATATTTAAATGGCTTCAATTATGAAAAATCTTCATTCATATTAATACTTTTAAATCAGAGCGCTTTCTGGGTGCAGAGGGGATGCGGGGCTCAGCGTCAGCGCCAGTCTACCAAGCATTGTCTAGGGTCCTGGACTCCAGTCAGCTCACTCCCACCCAGTGACTCATCCGTATTGTGATGTAGATATTGCAAAGATACCAGGTCTAGGGGGCAGCTTGATGCCATCAATCAACAGCACAGAACTAGCACCTCCAAAAAGCCGCAGACAAACTTAGCCTAAGCACTACTCTTCTGGGAGTGGATGGAACCACGTACAGCCCTAACTGTGTGTAGCCTTTACAACAAAATTCTTAATCCTCTGAAAGATATTGGGCTTACCATGAGGCTACATGCTCATCTGCTTCAACATACTCATTGACTCGGTAGGACCAGACGTGCATTTCAGAACCTTTATGCCACCTCCCATCATCAAGTCCAGGAGTGGGTGGCACCATTTATAGCCCTTACAGCATGGAGCCTCTCAAACAATTTGGTCTTTATCTTCGGATAGCTTCTAAGTATGCCATGAAGCTTCATGCTCATTCGGTTCAGAAATACTTGTTTGTATCAGACGTGCTCTTGAGAAAGCTCATGCGACCTCTCATCATCAAGTTCAGGAATGGGGTACTGCAAGTCACCCTCCTGATCTCCATCAATCTCTTTCTTCCCTGTTTCATTGGTGTGGAGGTACCTTAGCCCAAGGTGGCACCTTTCCCTTAAATCATTTAGGGGATATTTTTCCTGCCTGCCTGCCTGCCTGCCTGCCTAGGTGTCTTATCCTGTCTTTCTTTTCTATTCCTGGGTTTGGGTGCATGTGCGGGTGTGTGTGGCGGTGTATGTGGAGCAGCCTGAGAAGCTCCAGTGAGGCTTACAAGCTCCATTGGGGCTGAAAAGCTCCAGCGTGACAAGCTCTGGTGGGGCCGCTGCATGGGCTGGCAGTGGAGAGGACTGCCTCAGGATGCATGCTGGTTTGCTTTTTTATTTGATTATTCTGCTTTTACGACCCTAGTGCAGGCTGCGTGAAAATCAGGAGGCATATGGCTGCCTCTTGAAGTGCTCAATGGCTCAGATGTGTTGAGAAGGAAGCCTTTTACTAATGTCTGACGTACTCAAGCGTATTCATACAGTGGCTTTGACACGTCAACAATGTGTGTATCACAGGTTGTAGACTCTGTGGAGACCATGAGTTTCTTCTACAACCACACCAGCTACTCATTTATCTTGCGAGAGGAACGGCGCCTTGACCGCTACTACTCAGACAAGGATGAGTTCTACGACCCTGAGGTGACAGCTAAAGCAATTCTGCTGCTGCTGCTGCTGCTGCTGCTGCTACCTGCTGTAGCTGTAAGCCTAGAATCTGAGGGGCCCGTCACAGAAGGCTTGCGTCCGCCAGGTCTCAATTCTCTCGGTGTTTTGGAGAAGCAAAAGACGGTTTGGACACTTGCAAGCCCATGCCAGAAAGCTGACAGGGGCATGTTGGACAACTGCATTATGGGGCCATGATATGTAAGTTTAAACGCCACAACTACGTGTCCATGAGGTCTGCAATGCGGAGCATTGCTGCACAGGTGCCTGTATATGTGGCACGGCTTGTAGACCTTTTGTTATTTGTAAGGGATAGAGGCACTCTGGCGGTGCTTTAAGGGCTCTCTTGCTACTTATGCGAGGGTTGTGAAATCTTGAAGTTACTGCTGCTTGTCATTGCACATGATCTTGCACAGGAGGCTGAAATGGAGGAGGCCCAACGGCGGGAATACTCCAAGATGTGCGCTTTGAAAGCATGGATCGAGTCTTTAGGTAAAGATAAAGTGGACTTGCTCCCATGCGCTTTGCGTAAGTCTGGGATGGCTCACAGAGCGCTGGAGGAGATAGAAAAGGAAGAAAAACGGCAACAGCAAGCCATGGCAAAGGCAGCAGCAGCAGCAGCAGGAGCAGCAACAGATGCGGCAGCAACAGCAGCAGCAGCAGCAGCAGCAGCAGCAGCAGCAGTAGTAGGAGGAAGAGCAGCAGCTCCAGCAGCAGCAGCAGCAGCAGCAAAAGCAGCAAAAGCAGAAGCAACGTCAAGCTTTGGAGTGAATTGTTAACAATTCGCATTCATATGCTTCATGCCATACAAATTATACTGATCATGGCCTCTGCCCTTCTGGTGTGTCAATTTGTTTGTTTGTTTTCATACATCTAGAATGTTTGGTGCAGTATTGTATCCATAATGATCTTTCTGCGCAAGGCAGCTTTGCACAGCTGCGCTTGCTATTCTACTGCCCAGCATGCCAGCCAAGTGGTTAGCCAGTTGCTCTGCAGCTTGCCATGGTACAATGGTACAAGCATTTGAACTGACTGTGTGTGCTCAGCAGTTTTGGCTGCAAGCGCTTGCATTGGGCGAAGCATATAGAAAGCTTTGTTATTAAACAATCTTGCCAGCTTATTGTTCAGAGGGAGTGTATTTGCCTGACTTACCCAGATCTTACGCCTTCTTCCTTGACTGCCCCTCCAAGGTAAATAGCACAATCCTGGACAGGCGCAAATATACTCTCTCAGAGGAGGAGGAAGTATCTTTGTTTGAGTAAGAGAGCTCTTTGTACACAGAGTTGATTATAGTCACTTGTAGTGAGAGTGGTGACAGTAATGAGGAGGTTCTGAAAAGAAAATTTCGACTAAGCATGCTTGCTCAGCATGGCTCCGTCAGACTGAATCCGCTGCATGTAGAACATGCCAAACAGCTGGCTAACTGACCATCTTTTTTCAAGGTTATGGATTACCACAATTTTTTACGCAACCTTCAAGGTTAATGAATAATTTGATTATCGTTATAATGCTCAGAGGCAGATGATTACATGCTACATAAAACAAATACTTGCAAGAGGAAGGCTTTGGCCCCTTTTATTTTTCCAATGAGCTGGCCAGGTCCGTTAGCGTTTCTGCTTAAATTTGTGTAAGGCCAAGTTAACTACCAATGATTCAAGGTCCATTTATAAACAAGTGTGGGACATTTGAATCCTGCATTATTCAAGAGGCATGCAAAGCCAATTGGACTCAATTTCATTGCCAAATCCAAGTTGATTCAACGGCTGCATGAAATTCTGACTTGACACGAATGAGTCACGAGTTCCAACGAGCTGAAAAGGAATGCACCAGCAGTGGCATCTACTCATTCATCCAAGAGGTTTGCAGATCAAAATTTTCAACTCTTGTTCATCAGGAACAACCTGTGACAGAGAATAACAACCACTGGCAGAATCTGAATTATTTTTCCAGCCTAGAATTTGAGCACGTACCAACTCAAGCCTGAGTGCAAACTGCAGTGCAAGTACCAGCCGTCAGATCCTCGGAACAGCAGGTAAGGCCGCCATGCGGCATCCATGCCCAAACACAGCTTCAAATTGAGAGAAGCTGTCATATTTAGCTGATGAGTTTTCTGATTGGTTTCTGACAATCTGGTAGTCATTCCCCTGGAAAGATCATGTGTGCATTGAAAAAGTGCAGGTGCTTTATGCTCAGATTTATCAGATGTGTGCCCGCACAGACTCCTTTAAGAAATGCATGTAAGTATGGGAATGTGTATCCTTCATCTATACACTAAAAATTCAATCATGAGAGTGCAAGCGACCATCGCATGTGATCTCTAGTTAATGATAGCCGGGGTCCAATTAAATGGACACAACACAGAATCCAGAGATCTGACTCTGTTGTCGGACATGATTCTAGACTCTGACTTGCAGTCTAAGTAACATGTATAACGCATTGATTTGACATCAAGAACTTAAGGAAACTAGAGCAGACAAAAGCCACTTCTGTCTTTGCAGCAAAGAGAAAGATAGAGAGGAAAAAGCTAGATATTCAGCATTTTAGTCTGGATGCCCTTCAAACAGACTTGAATAGAAAATGTGGTAGCCAAGGCAATTATAACTACTACAACTTGTAAACAAACTTGTAAACAAATGCTAAGTAGTACTTAAGCTCATAGTGACAAACGCATATATGCAGGCCTAAGAAGGCCGCAAACCAAACAGAATCAAGTCTTGCCAGTCCTCAGTTCAAAGCATGCAGAGCTGACTGAGGTCACAAAGAAATAATGTGTCAGCTCACTGAGCCTGGCAGGCACTTATGGGCTGGCAAAGACCGGCCACAAACCATTCAGCCTTATGACCAGGCTGGCAGTTAACCCTGACTTGTAAATTTTATCATCTCAGGCAACCCGAGTTACACTTGATGTACCGACCAACCTGAATGCCATTCATTCCCAAAAAATATTTATTTGCTTAAATTTGATTCTGCTAGGCTCCAGCTTACGTAGCTTGGAGCCGGCCTTGTTTAATAAATTCAGCTTTGTTACCCTGTTTCCCTAGGTCATCTTAGGTTATGGATACGGGGATGCCATTTGCCCTCATGTTCACCATAAGCACCTTCCAGCCCATGTCAAATTGTCCATTGCAGGAAGGAACACACACATAAACATGTCGCTGATTGGCACAAACACCATATGTCCTGCCTGACTTAAGGCAGGATAAATGAATGTGAAACACCATTTGAACCAGACAAGCTGGGTCAGAGAGGGGCACAGGTTATCATGTTTGACAGCAAGAGAGAGACGACATGGATTAAAAATTATTACTCTAGAAAAGAGCAGACACAAAGAGGGTAACGTCAAGTCAAGGCATCTGCTAGGGTGGCCATGCCCATTAAGGACGTGGCCGCCCGCAGCAGCGGCACCATCAGCACTGCACCCGTGCCCTCTCCCAACCGCATGTCCAGGTCCAGTGCAGGTGGCGGCAGGGCACAGCCCTTGGTTGGGGGTACAGCTGCATCACCTGGAGACCAATAGCACAGAATGCACCTGGATGATACATTATGTATTTCAATTCATATTTGCATGCCTGCATCCTGTGCATCAATGGCATGCAATGAGCTTGAACCATAATCACCACAGAAGGGATACCCTAATTGATGCTTGAGGGGCAATCTTGCTAAGAATACAAACAAGGAAATAAGGTGGACAGCAGCAAGCAGTGAAAAAAGGATTGCCTTACCTTACTCAGTAATATTCTTAGGCTGCAGGAACAGTACTGCAAAAATGTACACTCTGACATTCATGGTGGAGATGGACACGCAGTACTTTGGACCTAGGTCCCCTCTTTTTCTTGACGTTTGGAGAGTTACTCTTGCCTATGTAGTATATGAAATACTGCGTCTTATTTCTTTTACAAATGTGCATGAGTTTCTAATGATTTTCAATGGAGATGGCCTTCACCTCTTGTTCTTGCTTGTGCTGTGGTTTTGCATGTATTGGAGTTGTATCTGGACGGATTCTCAATCACTGCAATCTGGTACTCTTACCTTGCAAGGCAGCATTAAGGATGGCCGAGCCTTGCTCTGCGCTCTTGTGAGACAAAAACAGGACCCTGCAAACAGCTGAATCATGTCGCACAGCCGCCAACGCAGCCGCACCTGCACACATACATAATATTGTGTACAAGCTCAGGCTTCATATTCACTGTCATTTGCTGATGTGGTACAAGCACAGACTGATTGAGAGCTGCAGACTGGATGGCCATCCTTTTGAAGGCACACGTGGCATGATCAGCAGATAAATGTGGCCATGCATCTTGCAGTCCCATAGATTTGGCCATGCATCTTGCAGTCCCATATGCAGTGTGAAAGGCTTCTCAGCAGTAAAAAGGCCGCCTGCCAAAAGCCAAAGGTGTCCTGACAGCACTTCTTGGATCTCCAGGTCTAAAGCTCAATGACAAGGAAAATTTTAATGAAACGTATGAACATGATTCAATCTGCCTATTTTCGTATAGGTATCTCAGGTAGCTACATCCAACATCCAAGAATAGGTAGGTATAACATAAGACAAAAGCCGCCCTTTCAGACGAGGCTTATTTACCATTAATTCGGTCTGGCTAAGCTAGACTCATGTACTGAACCAGGGGCAAGGACAAAAAGCGGTTTCAATGAATAAAGGACCGGTGCAACTTGCTTAACCAACAGCCAAGGTGCCTGATTTGAGCATGGCATTGAGTGCTTGATTTATGGCAGTCAAAAAGGCAGGCAAGCGTACCAGAAATGAAGCCGTCCGCAACGACTGGGATGTCTAGTTTCTCTGCCTGAAGGCATGCTCCAGTCATTGCAGCAAGCTCTAAGCCTCCCACGGCCTGCACCACATAAATCAGAATGGTGCAGGGTCCCTACACGCTAAGGGATCGACATACAAAGCAGCACACTGATAGTTTGCTACCATGCACGCCTCTGCCAAGAGAATACAAAGGTTTGAAAGGACAAGCAGTAAGAATGAGTCATTCATAAAATCAAGCACAAAATTTCCTTGTCTAGAATCCTACTGTAGACAAACCTTTATAAATGGCTTAAGGTTTATTCAATGTATGGTACCTTCTGAAACCAAAACCATGCATCTCTCTCACACACACACACACGTAGCATTGCATAAGCATGTCCTGACAACAATACATTGCACAAACTTTCATTTTTCTCTCAAACGCACACAACAGCCCCCTGTTTCAAAAATATGTAGAAATTCTCTCAAGCTACGCAAGTACCTGTAAAGCCCCAAGAGCTCCTCCATTGTGGATGAGCTGTGCATTGACCTCCAGGGCAGCTGCAACTGCCTCCTGTTTGGCCAGCAAGCCTGCATCGTCCACACCTGCAGGAAGTGCAGTTGAAACACCATCATGTAGCTTTGGGCTTTGGTGCAGCGTCAACTAATACCAGCTATCCTGCACAATGAAGCACCAGCTAGGCTGACACCGTATGCATATTTGTGTGTTTGCACTTCTAACACCATCATGCACGCTGCACGCGGCTTGTGTACCGCACTCACCCTTGCCGGAAATCTGGCACAATGGAGCACCAGCCAGGCTGATTGGGTGGGTGTGTGTGTTTCACGCATGAACACATGAGCAAATCCCCTTGCAGGTACAGCCTGACTGATAGCAGACTTGGCCAAACTGATGGGTGGCAAGCATGCCCATCAGTAGTCTTCTGAGAGCAATCCCATCCATGGCGCCCATAATTGTCGTACAAAAGCGGCCACGCCACTCATCATTTCCGCCATGCCACCTATCCTTTATCATGTCAACCAGCACATCATGCGAGCATGTTCACATGCGCACCTATTTGTATGCACCCACCCTACTCCTTGCAACCACAACTGTCACACATGCAAAAGTTTTCCATTTCTAATGCTCACACAAACACTGATGTTTGCAATCTGGTTCCAACCTGGAGATGCATTCACATGTATTGGAGATGCATGTACACACATACATGCATGCATGCTCACACACACGCACAAGCACATACACGAACCTGTGCCCCTGCCACACACATCTTTTGGCTGCGCCCCTGTCAGGGCCGCCAGCAGTGCTGCCGCAGCTGTGGTGTTTCCAATGCCCAGCTCTCCCAGACACAACAACACAGAGCGGTCGATAGCAACCGGAGCCGCCTCTGTCGCTGGAGTTGCTACTGCTGAATGAGGGCATGATGACGGCGGTCCTGCCTGCAAGAGAGGTTCTGCCTGCGGCAGCACCGCCCGCAGCACCGCCGCCGCCCCTGCTTGCATGGCAGCCTCACACTCCTCTGGCAGCATTGCCGGACCCTCCAGCATGTTACGGCTGCCGGCCCGCACCTGCTTATGGGCGGCGCAGGGGCTGCATTTGTGTATGCACAGGGGTTGCAATTGCATATACACAGGGGTTGCGATTGCGAATGCACAGGGGTTGTATTTACATATGCACAGGGGTTGCAGTTGTGTACGCACAATTCCTGCTTGAAAGGCTGAAAATTTTCCAGGCACCATTGCAGCGATGGGGAAAGGCAACCCATGATTGCTATGAGCACATGACACGCGATAGCAACGAGCACATGACCCGTGATGGCTATAAGCACTTGACCCATGATGTTTTTTAGCACGTGGTCCATGGCGTTGAGCACATGACCCATTGCGGGTTATCACGAATTACCCGTGATGGCATTCAACACCTCGAGCTTGTGGGTGCGTTGAAACATGCAGCTTGGAGGTGGCCACACATACACTGATGATGTTGCACCCACCCTGCAAAACCTTGTCATGCACTCTCAAAGCACCCTTGTCATATGGGCCATGTGGCATAAGCATACAGGCAATTGCGTGCCCCTTAGGGTGCGCATGCAACCATGGTTTGTGCATGCTTTGCCACTACTGATGCAGGATGCACATGCAGCCATAAAATTATGTGCACGCTTCACACTTAGTTTTGCAGCCTCAACGATCTTTAAGGCTTTGCTCTCACCAATCCCAAGAGAGATGATGTACTTGCGCTTGTCCATATGTTCCTTGCTATGCCTTGTGTGTGTAAATGCATTCTTCCGCGTGTATGATTACTTACTAGTGTGTACACTCGTTAGTACTTGTCAACTTTGATCAACTAATCCAATATCTTGCTATTGCTCACAATGCTGATGTGGCGAGTTTGCAGCGCACGCATAGCCTACGATCATCAAGCGTGCAAATATGGGTTTATTCAATGGTCGTTAAGCGGGCTCGCGCCATGCAGATATCCTGTGACTATAACCCCCCTCACCATGCTGCCACAAATCTTTTTGATGCAAGTAGGCTTCCGCGACATTGTCTGAATAAATTTGCTCACCCTGCTGCTGTAATGTACAGTGATGTGGCTGGTATCTGCAGCACAAGGAGCCAAAGGCGACTCTATAATTTCCTGAAGCTCCTTCTCCAAGTCCAAGCCCACATCAATAAGCTCCAATTCACACTTGTTTGCTGCGCACAGAACACTGCCAAGGGAGAATAGAAATTGTCAATGCCAGTACTGATAAACTTAGCACCACCCAATATGCACTCTTGCACCATCATGTGATAATCAATTCTGCATTCTTTGTTCTATGCACTTCAGCGCGCCTAATATTTTTGCACCAGGTGAAACAAGTGAATGCAAGGGGCAGAAAGGCTGAGAGTGCGTGCATGAAGGTGCAGCTAGCCTGCAGTGGCTCTTGCTAAGTCAGCCCAGCCAAGCATATTGAGCTCTATGCCTTTTGGGCGACCCCTGTGTCAGAGCACCCGTATGGGCTTCTAGTGATTTACGGAATGTCCGTCTACAAACTTAAAACAACTAGCTGGGAAATAGGGAGTGCATGCTGAATAAAGCCAACCTTTTTTGGACACTACAGGCCTCATTTGACCCAACAGGCCCTAGGGTTCAGGACCATTTTTGAAACATTTGCACAAGGATACCTCCCTTGCAGCGATACCGACGCGCAGGCATACTTCAACACTAAGGTCTTCATTGTAGCGCACTTGGCCTACAACCTGTCCTGAAGTTCTCACTGTTAAACCTTGCAACTCCTGACATAATAATGGAGGGAGACAACAGTGGCACCAGCCTAAACTTCAAGCCCAAGGGAACAGTATCAACTCATGACAAGAATGCTATCCTACTTGTTCATTCTTTGCAAGCACACCTGCTAGCAGCCATGCCCCTGGCTACTGTCTTGAAGACAGAGATCGATACCTGAAGGTGGCAAGCATGCAGGTGTAGCATCTATCCTTTGCACATCCTCAACACTGAGTACTGCCTTGGATCGGCTACCGAATCCATTTTACGTGCGCATGGGGTACAATATTGATCTGTATTTATATACAATTCTGTTTGTCTGTGAAGTCAGCCTTCCTGAGCCTTTCTGAATATCTGTTGTGCATGTGTTGGCCTTTGTTGGCGCCACACCTCTCTAGGAAAAGCGCTGACGGACGGCTTGGCCTTTGTAATACCATGATCAGCAGCAAATAAGAGCAAGCGCGTTCTGCCAATCTTTGGATGCAGACTCCTCTGCAAGCCTGCAAGCCTGTCAGATGCAAGCAGCACAGTTAAAAACATTCATAACCTCTATACCAAACGTGCATTTGAGCCAATAATTGGCTTGTCTAACCTGCAAGCTTGCTCTTCCAGATACCCTAGTGATCCAAACGGCTTCGCTTTTGCAGCCATATGCAGCTTCGAACGATCATAGTATTCGGCATAGTTTTGTTGATCTTCAAGAGGTTTCATTATGTATATAATATGCAGGGAAGGGCGTTGCTATGGAAACTCATGGCTTCAACACGAATTATTTTGATCAATGAAATGGCACCAAATCGCAGGGGATCTCCTGCACAGCCTAAAGGCTCTGTCATTAAGCCTGCTGAGGTCGAGGCCAGGGGCCGGGGCACAGAGGAGGACACAGACTCCTATGACTCAAATAAAAGGTAGAGGCTGCCACATGTGTGAATGCCTGTACCCAATGATCTGCCAGGCGGCTTATGTACAGGATGTGCTTGCATGCGTTTGACTGCAGATTATGGTCCGAATACCGAGTATTTTTCACAGGTCAGTTCTTTCCCATGGTCAATAGAGCTGAGCTTTTCCTCAACCACTTTAAGCAATACCTTCACTTGTGCGGACTCATCTGCGCATTCTTGTGTATCCTTCATCTGTGACTGTTTTTTGTTGAAGTTATGCTCTGCTTTCACTTAATTTCTCTCAGCAAAAATGCATTGTAATGACTGCACTCCAGGCCTTATGTTCCTCACCCGCTTACCTTGTCCCAGTTGGACCGACCACCATCCAGCATTTCTTATGTATGTGCTGCTACATGACTTATGGTGAAATCTGCGCAAGCCTGAAGTCCCGGAACGTTGCATGTACATGTAAAAAAATGTGCATGTGCATGCAAATACATGTGTGCACCACAACTATGTGACACAGATACACACGTACTTCTGTGTGGTCGCTCACAGGCGCATTTAAATCTGCACAAGCACACATGTTTCTAGGCAAACAAAATCATACACAAACGAACGCATTTTTACACAACAGGCGCTCGATGATGTGGTTCCCGCTGCTGGGGGCAATGGTAGGAGGCTGGGCGGCTGCCTTTTATTCAGCTGCTGCGCTCTTGTGGTCACCAGCCATAGCGGCCGGGTAAGCCTGGACGCTCAAGTCAAACAATTGAAGCAGGTCAAGCAGTGTGGCAAAGCGGATGTTGGGATGGTTTTCATAGGCCTCAGCACGAAAGCAGTGCAGACGGATCAATGCCTTCATGTAGGGTGGAGCAACTGGGGTGCACAAGGGTGCACAAAAATCATCCCCAAGAGCAGCAGTGCAGCGTGCTCTTGTAACTTTGTGAGTTCCTCAACAGAGAGCACTCTGTTTTGGGGGCTTAGTGTTGTTCCAGAATGCATAAGTTGCTCACAGAAGGATGAGGACGTGAAAGCTCACAGGGTCCACCGACTGGACTACACACTCACGCTGCAAGTCACTGTTTTAGACCACACCGCGCCAGAGTGAAGTGAAATGCAGATGTCTGGTACCAGACTGAGTTTGCCTGTACTAAGATATGGCTGTAGATGGCTGCAGGCGATTGCCAGGGGTTGAACAGCCAATCTGGAACGGCCAGGTCCAGAAGGTGGTCGGCGTTTACCTTCTGCGCCTGCAGCTTGATCAATTTTGGCACAAATGTCCTCAAACTTGCATGTTATTGCATGTGCTATACAAGATGGTGTGTGGACTAGCTGCTGGCAGCAGCAGTGCTCACCAGGCAGATAACAGATTTCCCACAATGGAAGTGCGATTTCCCAATACCCTAATTCCTCTTTATTTTCTCTCATTCTGTTGACGGACTCGTCCAGCAACTTCATGACATAACAAAGGTTTGCGGATCTTCAACCAAGCACCTCCTCCTTCTGAGTGTGGCTCTGTGTGTGTGTGTGGGTGGGTGGGTGCTTGCGTCAGGTGGTCAACGCTGGCCTCTGTGTGGCTTACTGGCTGCTTTCACGAAGATGGTTTGGCTGACACCTTTGATGGTGAGCTCACTGGTTCATTTGGTCAAGCACTCCTGGAGATGGTTGGCTCATTTAGTCGAACGCTCTCTGAAATGGTTGGGCAGGCTCAGTGGTCCGCACAGTTGCGCGGCTGGCGATGGTTTGGCAGGCACCCTTCATGACGAGCTCATTGGTTCTCATGAAAACACTGCCGCAATGGAACGTTCATGTCATAGTTATGTATGCATGATGAAACATCTGGCCCCCCCAATCATGTCTCCATGGTGCGCGCGTCATGCCTTCATGGTGTGCGCGTGCACACTCCTGTACACGCCTCGGCAGAAGCGTGCACAGGCGCTCATTAACATTATAAAATGAATCATGCATATGCTGACAATGGGTGAGCACGACGCACTGTAAGACACTGCAGATTGGACATACAGCACTATTGGGGCCTCAGGCTTGACTTGAAGGGCAGAGTGAAAGAAGTGTTGTGCCACGTACTGTACGGTTTTGGTCAATGTATTTTGGGGTGTCCAGGCAGGCTTAGAGTAGGGAACAAGCTTCGATCAACATTTGTCACTAGTCACCGTTCATTGCAAAACAATAATGCGCCTAGTTATGTACGCTCAAATGCGCATGCTCACATTTCAGGCTTTGGAGGAGGCTGGGGCAAGATACAAATTTTGCGGATCATGAAAGACAGCAGGATTGGAACTTATGCACTGGTATGCGCGCATGTATAAGTGTGTGTGTGTGTGCATGTGCGTGTGCGTGCGTGTACGTTTGCATGCGCGCATATTTCATGTTCCCAACAAACACACAGGTCCACCTATGTCTTGCCATTAGAGTTGCAAGCACTTCACCCAAACGTATCCAACTTACATTCACAACTTGTTTGTTGCATTGTCCAATGATGCGCGCCAAAGGCTCCATCGTCATACACATGCTGCGCAGGTAGGCATGCTGCTTGTGCTGCATATTAAGATGCATGCATTGGAGGCCATAACCCTTACCCTTGGCGTAAGTGGCACAGGTAACAAATGTTGCCTTTGGCGTGTGTGGAATAAGTAACCAGCATCATGCAAGAGACAAGATTTTCATGACAAAGTGTAACATGTAGCATCTATGAAGCAAGAGGCTGCAGGCCTCTTGAACTAGCTTTAAGGCTGCTGCGTATCACAGTACTCGTACTTCAAGCCATTCAAATACAACACAGAGGCTGCCAACTGAAGTTTCACGCTAGACCGAGGTCCTTATCTTCTTATCCTGCCTTGATACAAATCTGTGAAAAGAATGGGGAAAACTAAAAGGCTGACCTGAGGAGCTTTTGTAGTTTTTTTGATACCAAGCCAAGATCTGTCTCTAAGAACACTTGTGTCATCTCTATGATTTGTTGGGTTGCAGAGAACAGTATAAATACACAGTAGATTCGCCAATTTATGTGCTGACTTGCCTGAACATACAGGGCATATGTCTGGTTTTCAGTAGCCCTACTTATTTTTTAAAATATGGTGCGAGCCCTCAACGGCATGAACACGGCATTGTGATTTTCCTTGGATGCATGCCTGGGCTTGTGCATCACCTTGCTAAATGCAGTGCGGGCGCTGATCGTTGCGCACACCACTTCACGCTGGTCTGCTCTCCCTCTGATTTATTGGTGCCAATACCTGCAGGTAGGTGACCTGTGCATATTTCCTAAGGTAGTAACTCCATTTCTTGAGATTTGACACATTAAAGGTCGAATTCTGGACTGATGGACTTCCCATAGAACAATCAAGGGCGCTTGGTTCATGCAAATTAAATGGAAGAATGTCAATGGAAGAATGTTAGCATGTTTTTTGCCGTAACCTGCATGTGCATAGATTATGTTAATCAATGAACAATATACAAACTGTTTGCACTGCAACTTGCATCTGTGTTAGTTTCTATTTGCTTCAGCAAAGACATGACATTTGTGCATGGACAGTAAATCTAAGTGAGTCATGAAGATGGAAGTACACGACTCATGTTGGGCTCCAGGCTGAGATTACCACCCTAGACCCTGATATACAGGTTGCTCACATCCTTTCCCTGTCTGGGATAAGGCATACGTGTAGGGCTGGGTAAATAGGGTCTAATCAAAATGCCAAGGCGGCTCTTAAGAGGCTCAAATAGTTTCAGAAGAGGCTCTACAGAGCCTCGACGAGGGTCTGCCAAACCCTCTTTACCATCCCTACAAAAGTCACGCTGCCCACCCTCCTTGAGTGCGTCCTTGAGTGCGTCCAGGTATCCAAGGCATGGAAGGATAGAGCCTTGATGAGGGTCTGCCAATCCCTATTTACCCATCCCTGCGTATAAGACTAACTCATACCTGAAGAATTGCTGTACATTTGGCTGAATTGCTGTGTTTTTTGCTGAAGCTTGTAATGTATGCCTTTTTGGGCTGAAAGCTTTCTCTGCATTGGCTATTCTGTGAAAACGTTCCTCTGTGCTGATGCCTATGAACTTAATATACGTATACCAAATTGAGAAGAGGATCAAAAGAGGAAACGGGAGAAATGCAGAAGAATAAGGCGAAGACCTGAAATGAGCAAGGCCTGCAATTCAATACATGTGATTCTATGACGCCACAGGCAAGGCCTGCAACTTCTTGAATGCTGTGATCCATTATGCAAGCAAGGGCTTGTGCTCGCAGACACACTTCTGATGCCCTCGTGCAGGACGAGGAGGATGCAAAGAGGGGGTTGTACAACCATTTTGCCGACTCCAAGCTGTTACTGACAATGCCTCGCATGCTCCTGGGTACCATCATAGCCGTAACCGCACCTGCATACTTGCTGTCCAGCCAGCAAGCACTTTCAGTGCTCCTGGTTGTAGGTAAGTGGTACCCGTGGCCACACCTGCTTTCTTGTTGTCCAGCCTGCAGTCACTTTCTATGTTCCTTGTTATAGGTATGTGCTTCATAGTGGCAGTGCATCGAGCGTTAATGTGACATGTATTTCCTGTACCTGATAGAGTAGGGAGGTACCTCAACTTATCATCGCGCTTTTGTTGTAGTCCTGGCTCCAGGCAAATGTAGCATAACATCATGCATGCCCACTGCTTGTGTACATGCAGGCGCTGTAACCCTTCTTTCTGGGATCTATGGAAATGCAATTTTGGGGGGAGTGATGGGAGACTACCTTGGGGCCACAATTTCAGTAGCTGAGGTGTCAGTGTATGCAGTGCTGTCAGCAGACTGGTCAAAGCTGGACAGCTTAGAAGCATGCCGCCCAATATTTGTGCTTGTTGCTGTTGCGGCATTGCCCATCTTGTACTCTAGACGTATTGTTGACTTCAAAGGTGCATGCTGAATTGGTTGAGAAATAAAGGGTAGTCAATGTTTCCATTGTCTAAGAGGTTCAAAAGCAAACGTAATCTCTCCATGTTGTGCTGACCTTGCGCCAATACACTACTCTTGCTGCACAAGGACGCATTAAGTTGGCTGCATTTCTTGTAGTATAGCCTTGTACGGCCTAAATGTTAACATACTGTTAGATTGACTCAATGAATGACACTAAGTTGCAGCTGTTAGAACACCCGCAGCCAAAGACAGATCACAAATGCAACAAATTAATTTGAAGGAGCATGAGGGTTCCAAGCAATGAAAAGATGTCATAAAAATTAGCCTCCTACTTATGTGAATTATTGAGCACCTCTAGACAGTCTGATTTGAGATGCACCAACAGGTGCTTGTCCTCAGGCTGACATCCCCTGGCGCAATTGAAGGGGTGTTGTTCACGTTCCTAGATAAAGTGCATTCACCTGTTCTAGCGCGATTGCCAAACTCATGCGGTACTTGCCCCTGTGCTGCCTAGTTGCCTGCCTTGTTGTAATAACGAGCCGCCAGACTACCCTGTCCAGCCCCTTCTCTGTTGCTCCCGCTGCTGGTGTAGCCAGCGTTCTGAAACATGGAGCCAAAAGCCCCTAGAGCACCTGCATTGCCCCCTCCCATCAGCTGCTGCAGCAGGCCGTCGTCTGAGGCTCCAAATGCTGAGCGCATGCGCTCCACCAGGCTGTCATCACCACCCAGCAGGGGGGACCTGCCGCCCAGCAGTGGGCCACCTCCGTTCAGGAAGCCGCCGCCCCCATTCAGGAAGCCCCCGCTGCTGCCCTGGTCGGTGTTGCTGTCCTGCACGCTCTGTGCCATCTGCTGCAGTACGCCGCCACTCCCAAAGTTGGCGCCACCCAGGCCCAGCATGCCCAGCAGGCCGCCCTCCTCTGAAGCACCACCCTCTGACAGCAGTGTGCCAGCGAGAGGACGATCTTGCAGCGCTGTCAGAGCACTGGTCTGGACCTCAGCGAGCCACTGCTCACACACACAAACCGGCAAGATGCAGAGGCGTTGCCAGTGATTGCAAGGTATACCAGGGTCAGATCAAAGGTGAAAGAGCTGCCAGCAATTTCAAGAGCAAGGACATGTAGGTGCACTGCAGCTCCTTGTCCATCTGTCTTTGTTGGCATGTGTAAAGAAGGATGAAGCAGACAAGGAGCTGTACTGGTGAGCAAACGGGCAGCAGTACCTTGGCGCTCTAGCTCTCGTACGGGCATTTGTATTGCACCCTGGCTTTTGATTGGCATCACCAGCAGGGGGTGGATTGCATGCGCCTAGGAATGGCATGACCGTATCTTTATTTATTAGAAGAGGCCACCTGGGGCCAAGGCACTGTGTAACCCCTCCACTCAATCCAGGTGCACCAATTACAATAGCTGCATCACAAACAGATCGTGCTTGCTTCTAGACACCTGTTGCAAGTGTATGTGAGTCCTTGCTTACTCAAAATATGCAGCTGCTTACGAGCAAATTGGAAGCTGGGAGTGTTTACACTGCCTATTTGGCTTTTCCCTTCCTTTCTTCCCTGGAGTTGTGGCTCTAAAATCGCAGATCCAAGATACTTAATAGAGATGCATTTGCACATGTGCTTATGCACAGAACACAAACCTCGTTCAGTTGTTCTGTAGCTCTGCCAAATGTGATGTCATCCCATCCGAGCGTACTTGCATCCAGGCGATCAAGGAGCCCCAAGCCCATGCCGTTGCCCATACCACTGCCCATGCCGTTGAGCAAGCCACCAAACAAACCTCCACCTGGTCCCTCTGCCGAAGTTGTATCAGCCTGTATGAGTGCGGGGCACAGCAAGCCATGATTTTGCCTCAGAACATATGCGCCCCTGAAAACAAGCTAAGATCAGTAATGCAAGTTTTTGAAGATCTGTGTACATTTTGTGTTTAGAAATGAAAGTACAGCTTGCTCAATTTGCTGGCGCAGAGGCGCATGTTCACCATGCGTGCAGGATCTGGGGCATGCACGTCTCGTCAACGATCTCCATCCAAGATCACAAATCAGGACACTTATATCAAAGGCCCTTTTGAGACCACTAAATTGTTCATGCTTATGTGCGTAGTGTTTATTCATGTTATCATTTGTAGCTGCGTGCACACAAGCACAGCTGATATTACGCATGCATTAAAAAAAGGACACTTACGCACCTGGAAGAGGCTCCTCCCTCGGGCTGTGCATGTAGCTGTGTGCAGCATGAATGCGAGGGACAGCATGGCAAGGAGTTGTTTGTGCATGCTCACGGCCATTCCCGAGTCTGGACGTGTAATCACGAAGGGGGAAGATCACGGACTTCTCGAAAGGGAAAAATATTGTTTTCTCAAGAAGAATGCGATGAATTTCAATGCGTGGCGTCGACTTGACAGGTCGGTCGCGCATGCTCGCGAGCGGGCAGGTGTGCAATGATTTTTTTACATTTTTACATTCCATGGATAATTTTTCATTTTGTTTAGAATATAAGGTAATCTGTTCGCCGAGTTTTTACACAATATATATCGACTGTTGATAAGATACAATCCAGAAACTCCAAACCCCAAACTGCTAAGCGACCAACCAGAAGAAGGCATATCTTCAACACATTTTTCCAAAATTTGGCTTACAATGCTTACTTGTGCGCGCGAGTAAGTGCGAACAAATGTATTTATGTATGTACAAACTGCCGCAGCAATTCCATAACCACTAACAGTGACAGGTTAGGCTGGAGCTGTAACATCAAGTTTCGCTTCCTTGGGCCCACAGCTTGAGCTGCCACTCATCACTAAAAGAAAGGATTATTCCACTCCAAAGCCACATTGCCTTGTTAAGAAAACAAAAAATAGGAACTTCCTGGAGGCAGAAAATCTCTGGGCCTCAAAGGCATAGTTGCACAGTAAGCGTACCAGAGCCCCTGGTACGCGTACCCGTACCATTCGTACCCGTACTCGTACCAGTACGTGGCACGGCTGGCACGGCGAGGCGGAGAGGGGGCTGGGACCCTCCCTGGGTCCTCCCACCTGCCAATTTTCGACCGTCATTAAGGTGTGTCTATTTTTATTCTTATTATTTATACAGTAGATACTATCTTATTTTTTTGTTATGTGATGGTCTTCAAGCAACACTGCATTGTAGTCGAGGCGGAAAAGGGGAAGAAGAAGAGGCTGAAGTGCAACTTTTGCAACGAGGTGTTCCCTGGTATCACCCGCATAGTTGCGCATCTGGGGCTAAGGGTAAGAAAGGAGCTGAGGCAGTTTCTTGCAAGCAAGTGCCTGCTGAAGTCTGGCAGGCTGCTCTGAAGCACTTGAACCTTGATAGCCAGAAGCGCCCTCATGATGATGAAGAAGAAGAAGATGATGATGTTATGGAGGTGTGTGGCCCAGCGCCCAAGCGCAGCATGGGGTCAGCGCTGGGGAGTAGCTCAGCCATGCTA
>LFIK01000790.1_pt1 | contig 24153 bp, 26 predicted proteins | sample 643401 | NCBI WGS metagenome assembly LFIK01 (sample SAMN03777447, study PRJNA286221) | soda lake metagenome | biome: soda lake; feature: Kulunda steppe; material: water; isolation source: sample T5-Br brine of Lake Tanatar-5 | place: Russia: Kulunda steppe | collected 2010-07
GCTCGAGTGTCTGGAGCTTATTTTGTTGCTAGCAGGCCTGCATCGGCCTCCTGGAAATCTCCTCATGGTAACGAGTAGAGCATCGCCCCCAAACGCGCCGGCGGTCACACAGACACGCCCTCCTCCTCCAGAGAGCTCTTCCCTGCCTGGTCGTCCCACGCCAGCACGCCCAGCCTCTGTGCCAGGCCCTGCGCCACAGCACGCTGCTGCCGCACGCCCACGAGCTTTCGCAAGAGACCAGGGCTCACACGGCCGTACCTGCAGGTGCAGGCACGTGCGTGCGAGCAGGTTGGGCCCAAGACACGCAATTGACAAATACAGCCGCAGCTGCGGGCACAGGCCTACACGTGCAAAAAGGTTGGGCCTCAAGACGCGCCGCAGCGGTGCACAAACAGGTCCCCTACAACACCCGGGTTAAGTACAGGGAACTTGCTGCCTTAGCACCGCTGCTGGCAAGGTGCGCCGGAAACAATGACCTCCCTCCACCCCATGGTTGCACCCTCCCTATTTGCACCCTTGTTTCCTCCCCCTCCCTGATTGCACCCTCCCTGATTGCACCCTTGTTCCCTCCCCCTCCCTGATTGCAACCTTATTTCAATGGTATGCACGCAGGCGCCAGGCGCGCATATCTTGCGCCGCCTGCACGCACAGCTTTGGCAGGCGTGTCCGCACACGCTCATGATGCAAGCGCTCTTCTTCCCATGAGGCGCAGCCCTTTGAAGAACCTCCTGCATCTGCTCCAACCAGGGTCTGCCCATTGGACCCCCTGCGCCAACCAAGGTCTGCAGCTCAAGGTACACGCATTGATGGACAACACACCGCTCACGATGCCATGCTGTGTTTTCCATAAGGGCACACACGAACACACACACACCTGGCATGGTGCGCAGCTGCGCACGCCAGCTCTGCTTCCCTGGCTTCCGATGAGCTACCCCCAAAGCATGCCCTCACCCTGCGTACCCCAGTGCATTTCAGCGCATTCAGTGTGTGGTGTGTGACATTGATAAATCGCAAGCTGAAAGCTACGTCAATCAGGGCCTTCCTGGTGCTGCCAGGGCCACAATGTGCAGGTCGGCTCCATCTCGTGCAGCACAGCGTGCATGCTTAGTGTAACATATAGCACAAGTACCTGCATCTCATGACGCAACCATGCACTAGATCAAGAACAGCTCCCTGCACAGTTGTGAGCACTGTGCATGCGCACTTGTCCTAGCACATGGCACAGCAGCTGTGAGGATTGGGGCATGCTTATCTGTGCTGTGAGAGGAATGGAGCGTGCTCATCCACTTTGTCAGGAATGGAGCGTGCTCATCTGCGCTGTGAAGAATGGAGCGTGCTCATTTGAGCTGTGAGGAGTGGAGCGTGTTCATCTGCGCTATGAGGGATGGAGCGTGTTCATCTGCACTGTGAGGAACGGAGCGTGCTCATCTGCTCCGCCTCGCACACTGGTTGGATGTTGCATCCTTCCAAGCGCTCAGGATTTGATGAGTTGAGGTGGCGTCTGTCTCCATAGGCACATCATGGGAAGTGACTCAGCAATGGGCTATCATGCAGCTGGCGTGTTCCCAGCAGCAAGGCTGATTACCGGGGAACAAGCTATGGGACCCAAACACTCACCGGGGAGGTTCACATGGTCCGTCGTGCAATCACGCTTGGGTCAGTCATTCAACACCTGGCCATACTGGTCAAGAGCCCGCTGCATTGCTCACTCACTTTTGCATGAGGCGTACAGTGAGCTGCACATGCGCCTCGGTGCCCCGCGCCACAGCATCGGCGGCTCGCACTGCTTGCTGCAAGACCGCCACTTGGTCTTGCGCATCCTGTATCGCCACAAGCCAGCAAACAGGTGGCCTTGGTCAGTGCACGCAAGGGGAGCAGAAGAGGTGCTGCTCGCATGTTCACCTCTTGCTCTTATTTTCCATGCATGGCATGCGCTGGAAGAACAAGCAGTGAAATCAGGCAACAAGGATGGCTGTGACGATGGGCCTTGGCTTTGGTCTAAGTCAAGTTGGGTACTGAAACAAGCTAGGTAGAGCTGGCAGTCCTCAGATACCCTGTCCTTTGTCCTTTCCTTAAGTGATCATGTTACGGATTCGAGTTTTGTTTGAATTCCTGACTGATCTTTTAATGCATTTCTTTTGTACTGACGCCCTTGTCAGAGCCACTTGGTTTGTAGGTTTGTACTCTGCCCCAGGTGATTGGTGCTGCAGAATTGTGACTGTATTAAGCAATCACATGCCGGCAGATACATGCATGTGCGCCCACCAATTGAATATCAGTGGCCTTCCAGAACTTCCTCGCACGAGCACGAGCACAAGTTGCTCAAGAATAAAAAGCAGGCTTATCCAGTGAGATGAGCAAGTCAGTTTGGTGAGTTGAGTGGCGTATAAGTATGCCAACAAGCAGGCCTTATCAGCTGACTTGGGTAGCTGGTATAGATGCGTGCTCTCGACCAGGCCATACTTTTGCTCTGCATCTCTCCTACTGGGTGTCCCACCACCAGGTCCAACAGCAGTCAGCGCGTGCACCCCAGAAGCCCAGGCAGCCCCTTCCCTGCACTGCTGCCTCATGCATTGCCTGAAGCCTGTGGCCATTGAACCACACTGCAGCATCCACCACCTGGAGCCCGAGCATCAAACAATACCGCACCACCCACCACCTGAAACCCGAGCATCAAACAATACCGCACCTCCCACCACCTGGAACCCGAGCATCAAACAATACCGCACCACCCACCACCTGAAACCCGAGCATCAAACAATACCGCACCACCCACCACCTGGAACCCGAGCATCAAACAATACCGCACCACCCACCACCTGAAACCCGGCCATTAATCACACCGCACCACCCACCATCAGGTCTGGCAGCAGCTCGTGCAGCTCCACTTGCAGGCGGTACAACTCAAACACGGACGCGCGCAGCAAGGAGGCCAGGGGCTGAGCCAAGCGGAGGTCCTGCAAGGTGCAGTTGGGCACGGGCACACAGCGGTGGCCTCATGGGTCATGAGTGCTGTAGCTCCAGGCGGAGGGAGTGGTGCACTAAAAATTGCACTCTTCCTGGGTGGCACAAGCTGAGCTCCAGCAGGCCCGTGCAACTCTCACGCAAACACGCGTGCGCACTGCTGTGCAAGAGCTGGACCACCCACATCCACCCACAAGCATGCGTCCAAGGCATGCGCACTTGTAGGCTCTGCTCCACGGCCGCGGCGGAGCTGCGGCACTGTGCCAGCACGCTCCTGCGCTTGTCTTGCAGGCGTGTCGTGGCTGACACAGCCTCATCCAGCTCCGGCTCCAAGTGGTTGATGACCAGCTTGTTTACCAGCATGAGCACCTGCGGATCTCGTGCCACATCTGTTTGGAACCTGCAGGGTGGCGGCTGGGAGGGGGTCTGAGGCGGGTGGGCAGAAGCGCCCAGGGTTCCGGCGTGCTGCAGGTGCAAAGGGGTAGGTTGCTACCCTGCCTTTGTGCTTGGCATTAAGTTGGACAGCTTTGGCCGCGCACATACAGCAGAAAGGTGGATGCGCACGCACAAGCGAGCCCCATCACAGCCAGATGCTGGTCTCCAGAAGCGAGCTGGTGCGTTAGCCGGCGTCTGAACAGGGAGCATGGCAGTATGAAGAGGGTAGAGAGCGGTTGAAATAACAAATATGTTGTAGTATGCGGTTGAGCAAAGCAAAAATGGTGGCACAGATTGTTATGCACAGGCTGTTCTGATCATCCGTGCATTGCACCGAGTTGCCCCTGCTGACTTGCTTTAGGGCAGGCAGCCTCATAACCTGAACTCTTTGCACCGTGCCCGCAGGCAGAAAGGCAAGGAGGTATGACTGCATGCTCACTTGAATGCAGCATAAAGCAGTTTTTTTCAACAATTTTGGTACTCCAAGGAAGCAGCAGGAGCTGCCCCAAGACAGGGCACACACAACTGGCAGCACTGATAACAAGGCAGCAAGCAGGAGCTGCGCCATGTGCGCCATGACAGGGCACACACAACAGGCAGAACTCATAACAAGGCAGCAAGCAGGAGCTGCACCATGATATGACACCAAAAGGTGCAGCGGCCTGTGAACGCCAGTTAGCCGTACAACACGAACCAGCGTGTGGCACATGCAGACCACTGATCAACCCCTTTCCACGCCGCCTCCTTTTTGCATATGCCTTTCTCAAATATTTACCTCCACTTAGGCCACCTCTGCCCAACGCACCTGCCCCTACCAAACACCCCATCCAACAGGGTTTGCATCAGGCTGCGGCGCGCGCGCAGCACATCAACTATAGCCATGTCTTCAGCCGCTGCTTGGGCCTCTGCAGAAGCACTGCAGTACGGTGAAATGGCAGGGCAAGTGCACATCCTTGTGTGGTGGCACCTGTACGATGGTGTGGTGGCACGTGGGAGGGTGTATGGATGGGCACCTGCTCAGATCCAGGTCTGAGCTACTCAAGAGAAATGGAAGGTTACGTTAGGTCACAAAGCTGTACCTGCCGAACAGAAATGTAAGGCAGGCAAGGTTCATTGCCCTTCTGAGCCTGGGACACCAAGTCTTAGCTGAGGAGGTCCTATAGGGAACAGCACCATGGGACGATTTAATGAGGGATTCCCTTAGTTCGCTCATAGCAAGAAGCCTGCACACAAGGAAATCCACTTTTCTGGAGCAGCTCTGCTGCACCAACTCAAAAGTTTTGGATTTAAACGGGTCACTGGGCAAAAGGTATGCTGGAATCACAGGCAGACATGTTTGGACTGGAGGAATTGTTTTTCTAGTGTGTTGGCTGACCTTGGGTGTTTTGCCTGCAGCCATGGTCTTTGTGAGCATCATATCAGCAGAGGTAAATTCAAAATCTGACTGAACTGGGAAAAGGTGCATCAGCCTGCTTCAACAACCAAGACTCCTATCAGCTCCCACCGCCGCCGCTGGCGCTGGTACCAGGGCTGCAGCAGAGGCCGCCACTTGTGAACACACAACACTGCTGCTGCTACTGCTGCTGCTGCTGATGCAGCAAGAGCCACCGCTTGAGCACACAAAATGGTGCTGCTGCAGCAGAAGCCCACTGCTTGTGCACAAACAGCATTGCTGCTGCTGCTGCTGCTGCTGCTGCTGCAGCAAGAGCCACTGCTTGAGCACACAAAATGGTGCTGCTGCTGCAGCAGGATCTGCCACTTGAGCACCCTGGCCATGGGTCTCACAGAGGCAACTCAGCCTTAAGAGCACTGTTTGGTGGCTCTGTGGTTCTGTGCTGATCATTGCAGCACATGTGTGTGCAAGACACACAGAGCGTTCTGTGTGCTGCAAAGACAATCACACCTGCGAGGGTAGCGCCTGGTCGGGAAGAAGTGGTGCTCAAGCGTGCAGCGGCCACAGGTGCAGTGGAACCCAAACTGGGGAGCAAGGAAGAGCAAAGTAGGAAGGGCACTGTGTATACAGGTGAAGTGAAGATCATGCTGGGGAGCAGGGAGGAAAACGAAGGATAGGTGCGTCGGTAATGAAGTTACTCCATGCATCAATAAAGGAAAAGGGGCCACCTATAGGGCGGAGGCACTACGCAACCCTTTCAGCAGAGCAAAAAAAAGAAAGGATAGTTGATGAGGACGGGGACCAGGAAGATGACGAGCTGCGCCCCACTCTTGGCCGTGCTGATGAGAGGTGGCATGACTTATCTCACGGGCACGTCTGGTACTGACAAGATTATAAGCATACTGAACGGTACAGGGGAGGTACAGCGGACAAGGAGTGTGAACTGGAGCAGCTCAGGTGTAGTCAAGCCCTGACTGGTGGAAATGAAGCCCTGGCTGGTGGAAGTGAAGCCCTGACTTGTGGAAGTGAAGCCCTGACTGGTGCAGTGAAGCCCTGACTGGTGGAAGTCAAGTCCTGACCGGAGCAGTAAAGCCCTGACTGGTGGAAGTGAGGGGTGTGATGATTGTAGGCATGACACAAGCGGGTGTGTGCTGGGACAAGCAGGACAGCGCCAGGCCAGGTGCCAAGAGGCAGGTGCTCCAGCTACAGGACGCGGCACAGTGGCCGCTATCATGCTGTTGACCCCGGCCGCAGCGGCCCCCTTACATTTGCCAGCCTTGCTCACACCTGCTTACCGCTCCATGCCCACATCAATGTGGCACATGCACGCTTGCGCCTGGTAGCATGAATGTGCCCCTCTCGCTGCAGTTGGGCCCGGCACCTCTCGATGCAGTTGGGTTACACACCCGCGCACCTCTCGCTGCAGTTGGGCCCGGCGCGATGCAACATGCTGGAAGCGGCCAGCCCCGATGTGGCAGGTCGTCAGCTCCGCTCCTTCGGCGATGGGCCGCGCCGCGCGCAGCAGCAGCCAGCCCCCCACCACCAGGTGCACCTGCAAGGAAATGCGTGCCCGCGCACGCGTGCTGGAGGGCTGTGTGTAGGTGTTCGCACGCACAGCGCTGCGACGCGCAATCTGCTGCTGCTGTACAAGCCTGCACCTACACAAGCAGGACTGCGCTCGCCCTCTTGCCTGTTGCGCATGGGCCGGCAAGGTCATGGGCCGCCTCAAAAGCCGCCACGCCACGCAAACGCTGGAGTATCTCCGAGCTCACACAGGCAGCATCATGGCTTTCAGCAGGGCTGCACCTCCAAAAGGACCTCTCTCACGCAACACACAGCTGACACACACCCTTGCAGCACCGTCTGTGGCCTGGGGTGTGCAGCCCAAGGCATGCAGGGGCTCCCTGAGCACCCACCGGCCAGCAGTGGCGCAAGCCTAACCGCACTCCAGCAACCCAGCACCAGCTGCTCCCTGAGCACCCACCGGCCAGCAGTGGCGCAAGCCTCACCGCACTCCAGCAACCCAGCACCAGCTGCTCCCTGTGCACCCACCGGCCAAAAGTGGCGCAAGCCTCACCGTGTTGGGGCTGCACGAGTGGTTCAGGAGTGCGAACTCAGGCCACAGGCCGCAGTAGCTCTGCAAGCACGCGTGTGAGTGTGCGCTTGCTTGTACGTGCGCGCATGCATGCGCACGTACGTGTGTGTGTGTGTGTGTGTGCATTTTTGCATGAGAGTGTGGAGCAAGGTTCACAAAATCAGGCCACAGCGGCCTTTAAAGAAGCAGCTCAGGACAGTGCCGCTCCAGGCGCGTAATGCAGGCAACAAGCAACAGAGACTTTGAACTGGTAGCCTGTTGCAATGTATGCAGAGCGAGAGCAGCATGTCACAGTGCACTTCAGCGTTCAAAGGTAGACAGCAGGAGTGCTAGCAGAGCAGCGCATCACAATGCTCACACATGCACAAGCACGCACACATACACACACCGGACGCCGCATACCTGGAGCGGCTCCTGCTGCCGCAGCTGCGCCACCGCCAGGTCCTCGCAGCTGTCCCCCGCCGTGTGGCATGCGAGCGCCTCAAGCACCCACCCCCTGGACAGCCCACCGCCGCTCCCTGCTGCACCTGCCGCTCCTCTCCAGGCTCCATCACTATCACCCCCGACCTGGCCTACAAGGCCCTGTATGCTAACCCCCCCTCCCAGGTCTCCCGCCAAAGGCCCACCCTCCTTTCCCGAATTGTCCAGCACCCCACTCAAGCCCGGCCCTGCTGCGTGCGCGCCCTGGCCGGCAAAGCCCTGCGCACCCCCTCCGGGTGGCGCGAGCATGATGGGTGGGGACGCCCCGCCTTGTGCAGGCGGTGCTTGGGGGAAGGGAGATGGAGCTTGCAGCAGTTGCGGCGGGCCTTGCCGCCCGTCAGCGGGCCATGCACTGACCCTCGTGGCATCGAGTCGGCCGGCAGGTGGAGGGGCGGCGTCGATGCCGGGCTGTTGCTGTGGCGCCAGCAGCTGCCGCAAGGCGCTCAGGCGCAAAGGGGGGTCCGAAAGCCGGCCTCCTTCCTGCTGTTGATCTGCATGCAGCAGCTGCAGCCACCTGCAAGTGCCACGGCAGCGATGGCAGCTCCTCGGAGGGGGGGGTTGCGGGTGCGGGGTCAGCGCTGCCGACACGACACCGATGGAGGCCTGTGCGAGCCTCGGCTTCTGTGCCTAGCAAGAGCGCCTGCACGCATAGCGTGCACGTGCGCTCGTGCTGCTTCTGCACAAAAGCCCTCCGTGCGCTCACCTGAGCTGCTCCAGAGACAGCTGCTGGCCAACAATGGCATCCGCCAGCGCCTCGTTCTCAGGGGTGCTGCCTGCCGGGCCGTACACAACGCTGAGGGGCGGGAATGCGCCAATGAGGTCCCCAGATCTGAAGTCCTGGCAGGCGCGCATGCCCACGCCCTTGCCTGTGCAAAGTGGCAGCGCAATTTGAGTGGAGGGGTGCCTGTGCAGGTGCGCATTTTGTTGGCTTTGCGTGTTCTCATGCATACGTGCATGTGAGCACACTTTTGCACACCCACGTGGACACATCGGAGCCATGGCATTGAACGTACCCAAATGTAATGCCACCCAGGAGTTTTTTGTGCAGGGACGGCAGCAATTGCTGCTCTGAGACCAGGCAAAAAAGAATGAGGATTTCTTGTTCTAGTGCATGCTCATATTTCACCGACAGAAGGTTGACACCCAAGACAGCGATCCTTGGGGATCATGCAGACATCCTTAACGGGGATTTCACATATCTGACAAAGCCCAGCCGTCAGGCACCTGGCAGTAATTCCAAATCCACAGCAGCCAAAAAGCGTTGCGGCGGTGTGTACAGCTGGCTTGTGTAGAGCTTTTGCACGTCTGGCGCGCCATGCTCCCGCTCAAGGGCATGCAAGCGCAATCGCCTGCGTGCTTGCCTGGGAACTGGTGACTGAGAGCAAGCGTGCTGCCTCAAATCTACAGCCCCAAAGTGCATAATTTCAGCCTGCAACCCCGATGGCTGCAGGGATCAACTCAGATGGATCTGAGTTCTTGGTGTCCTGTGATCTTCTTCTACTACTACTTCTTTTATTATCGTGAAACTTAAATGTCATATTAATTCAGTACACGTCAACGAAGGTGCTGCTGTCCAGTTTGGGCATCCAAAATCTTGCAATGACAGCAGAGAGAGATGATGTGCTGGGCTCACTTGTTGAGAAATGGCGCTATCTCGCTATCCCAGGACAGTTCCTGCAGAGGCATCTGTTGAGACGCACCTCTGTCCAACGCTGGCAAGCTTACTACGAGCTAGAGGCCATGGAACCTGAGGAGCTGTCCAGATTGAGCCCAATGGATCATTCAAGGGCACCTCCCTGCCTCCCTGCTTTCTCCAACCTTTCAAGAATGGATCCTGTTCCTTCCCCTCCATGTGAGAGCATCAGCACGTACTTGCTTTTAAGTGCCAGTCTGGTGCGTTGAATAGTGTGCGCTGGGCAGTCTGTGCGACCCGTCTGTATGCCTGTCGCACACACAAGTGCGCGGCCTGCCGGCTCGTATATCCTCGAGTACCAACACCCCATTGCCCTCCCAAGCCGTTGACACGTCCTACACGTCCTTGCCGCCCCTACGGGCTTCCTGAACCCGCAGCCAAGGACGCCTGGGGCCCCTCAACAGTGCGTGCCCTGTCTGGACTGTACCCAAATGAGATCAGCCAATTTGCCCAGCCGCACCTTGTCTTCGCGGCCCCCCAAAGCTCCGCCTCGCTGGCCGCAGCTTACTATCAGCTTTGGACAGGGCTCCAAGCGGAGGGCATCACCGCCTTGCTTCTGGACGTGTGCGGAGGCTGGCACGAGGATTCCCTGAAGGTGGGCTCGCCCAGCGCTGCCGCAGGCGGCAGTGCAGGAAGAGGTCTGTGGCTATACAAAGTGCAGTTGTTGCACTTTGGGCTCACGCTGGGAGGCCTGTGCTCAAAGGATCCGGGCACACTCGGCTGCTGAGATCGTCCTCAGGCGCAGCACTGCATGGGGCTTGGAGCCTCTACGGGTGTGCATGTCAGCACAGCTACCTTGCACAGCCGCCTTGCACAATCACGCTTGTTGGGCGCTGTCAGCCCTCGCACTGGATGGAGTCTGCGCCTCCCCTCTCTTTATACAGATCTGCACGTTGCACTGATGCCTTGCAGGACTCCTGTGCTATGCGCCCCATGGCCGCAGCCTCAGCTTTTAGAGCCAGGGCCTCCTTCTTGCTCACAGGGACAGGCTCATACAGGGGCCCATGCCTGTGCTGCCCTATGTGGTCACTGCGTTCTGCCCCTCATCCGCTGCTCACATGTCGCTGCCCCACTCACCCCCTGCGCTGCTGCCCTTCAGCTGCTGCTTGTCGCCCAAGAGCTGGGAGGTGAAGAGGGTGAGGATGCAGAGCAGGTGCTACTGGGCTACTTCATCCCCATGGACAGCCGCCGCCTGCCGGCCGCTGACTGCACGCAGCCGGCTGTGCACGCAGCGGTGTGCGAGCGGCGCAGGCTGCGGAGGCGGCAACAGGTGCAGCAGCAGCAGCAGCAGAAGCCACAGGAGGCGCAGGTGGTGCATGATCAGCAGCTGACTTGCACCCCGCAAGAGCCGCATTGCGTACTTGTGCCACCAGGGTGCGAGCTGCAGCAGCTGCGCGCCATCCAGCAGCAGCAGCAGCAGCAGCACACTGCCTGGTTGCCTGCCCTTGACAGCTGCTGCCAAGCTGCAGATGCGGAGCTTACGCGTGGAGGAGAGGTAACCAGAGCCGCTCAGGGGGCTGGGAACAGGCAGAGGCATGGTGGGGTGGAGGAGGAGGAGCCCAATGCAGCTGACGAGCAGGGGGAGCTGCAGGAGGCCTGCGCCAGGGTCAAAGCTGCAGTCCTGGACAGGGTCAGGGCGCTGAGCCGCAGCCACAGGCGTGTCTTGTCACAGATGCCTGGGTGGTGGCTGGCCTGGCAGGTGAATATGTATGTGTGTGTGTTTGCACATGCGCTCATGCGCAAGTGTGTGTGTGTGTGCATGCATTCATGCGCGAGTTTGTGTGTGTGCATTGTCAAGTGCCTTTTTGAATGTGCACACATACATGCATGTGCAGGTGTGCGCGCAAGCATGCTTGTGCAAGCGTGTGTAATTGCAGTTGCGTGTGCGTGTCATTTATGCGTCACCAGGGAAGAGCGCAAGCATGCTGTTTGAACACACGCAACCAGTATGGAAACGATCGCAGCCTGTCCGCTCATGTTGATGCTCGTTTGCATGCACGCATGCATGCTTGCCTGCATGCGGCCTGTAACATGCATGGTGTTCTTAGTGCGCGGTTGCCTGTGCGCTTGACTGCCTTTGCAGCTACATCTGTCTGCATGCAGGGCAACCTGGGTAGCAACGCTTGCCAGCGCGCTCGTTTGCACGCAGGACTACCTTGGCGGAAATATGCGCCTATCTGCACTCAGCGCCCCGTCTGGGCTGCCTGCGCGCGAGCTTGGCCGTCTGCGCATGGCGCCCCACCTGCACCTCCGCCAGGCTGTGGTGCCTTTTGCGTACACTACCCACAACTACGAGTGGTGGGTCCTAATTCTATTCCCTACCCACAGCTACTGCTGGCGCATGCCCCTTTCGTGCCCGCAGTTCCTTACAGAACTCACAGCTACCAGTGGTAAGTTTGCCTGGGTACTTTTGTGCCCGCAGTTCTTTACAGAACTCACAGCTACCAGTGGTAAGTTTGCCTGTGTACTTTCGTGCCCGCAGTTCCTTACATAACTCACAGCTACCAGTGGTAAGTTTGCCTGGGTAACCTTGGCCATTCTGCTGCCCACACACATCTGCCTCAATTCAACCTGATGCTCACACTCGCTTCATTCATACCCAACATAGCTGCACCGCAGCGCAGATGCTGCTGCACTGCTGGGTTACCACAGCATGACCAGCGGGGGCCAGTCAAACCAGTCCCTGGCCCATCAATGGTGCGGTGCAGCCGCAGGGGGGTACATGTTCAAACACACTGGCCGCTCAAGTGGACCCGTGTGGGGGTGGGCTACAGCTGCCTGCGTCTTACCTCCCTAGTTGTTGGTGCTGGGGCGGCAAGGCGCACGTGTGAAGTGTCTATGCATGTGCAAGGTGCTGTGATGGCGGGCTGTGCCATGCAACAAGCAGCATGCACCCTGCGCTGTCTAGTGCATGAGTCCAGCCCATGGCATTAGGTTGAAGTCTCTAACCCTTCAACCTGAACCCTTAACCCTGCTGAGCTGTGTGTCCAGCTCATGGCGCAACATTAGGGCATATTTCTCGTGCCGCTCATGGGTTTGTGTAGCCACTGCCGCGTGTGGATTTATGTAGCCACTACCCCTCACGGTTTTTTGTAGCCATAACCGCTCATCATGATGGGTTTGTGTAGCCACTGCCACTCATGTGCGCAACGTTGCCACCATCAAGCAAAATTACAGCTACAGCAGCTGCAACAAAAATGACAACAGCAATAGATTCAGCAGGGAAAGCAGCATCAATTACAGCAGAAACAACAGAAACAGCAGCAAGAGAGACAGCAACAGGAACAGCAGAATCAACATCAGCAAAAGCAGGAATAACAACAGCAACAACAATAGCACCATCACAACCACCAACAACAACAGCAGCAGCGGCAGCAGCAACAAGAACTACAACCACTACAACTACAGCAGCAGCAACAACAACTTCTACAGCAATAATAGCAACCACAACAACAACTACTACTGCTACTACTACTTCTACCACAGCAGCAACTACAACAGCAGCAGCAGTAGCAGCAGCAACAAAAACATGTAAAAAGGAAACAAGGAATAACTGCAGCAAAAAAAGACAAAAAAGTACAAGTGCAGCTCCAAGGCCCAAGTTTCCTCATCCTTATGTCCTCCTCTGTGCGCAGGGACGATGGCCTGAAGTGCCTCATAAGGCAAGACCTTCCAACAGGCTTTGCCAAGGACATGTGCAGCTGTGACGCTGAACATTGTGAAAAGTTGCCGTGAGTGTCTCCTGACCGGGCTGTGAGCAGTGCATGCGTGTTTTTGACCCTGTGCTTGTATTATTTGGGGTCAAAAATCTTGTATTCTCAAATCCAATGGAGCTGCACACGCTGCTTTTTGTGTGCGGTCTGGCACCAAGTTAGGCAGCTCTTACAACGCAAAGACACAACCAGTGCCTGCTGTGACGCACATACGCCTTTGAAGAGTTGCCTACACGCACGAGGTCTGCGTGCTTGAGAGCTGTCCGTCTGCTGGGCCTCTGGGGCACCTCTGTGCACATTGATTGTTCAGACAGGTGTACAGACATACGTTGGACAAAAGAACGCTTGTCGCGATTGGATGAAAAATGTCGTCTCACCTACCTGTGCACTTGCATGGCATTTCCACTCAAGTACACGGCATGTGCGCTACATTTGTGTGCATTAGTCCAATGCCCATCAAGTGGTGCCAAAGGGATGTGCAGTTCAACAAAGAAGCAGGTATTTGCCCTCATTTTACCACCCTTACTACATTCCTTACTGGCATGCACTCAACCAGGCTTAGCCGCCTTAAGGTCCTCAGCATCCCTCAAAATCATCCAGCGAAGTCTGCGTCAAATCTTGTTTGTCTCACCACAAACATTGGGAGTGATGTCCTTAGGCAGTCTACTTTAAGCGCCAGACTCTTGGATTCCAAAGTGAACTCCACAATTTCACCTCAGGAAAGGCATGAAGATGAGCTTGGAATCTGGCATTGCCCACGTCCCAGATGGGGCTGTTGGACCTCTGGATGCATAAGCAGCGGGCATGTACCATGCACATGCCATACCGCACCACGATCACATGCATGCACGGCTTGGGCAACAGGCAGCATGCTGCAACCAAGCCCAGAGCAAAGGCATGTCCCTTGTTGGTTTGCAGGCTCATGCATGTACACAACATGAGCCAACAGATGGCCCAGTCGAGGGCACAAAACAGTTCGGCGCCAGTGAGGCATAGGGAAATCATTGGCTGCGCTTGCCTGCGTGCAGAGGGCGGCAGGCAGTGGCCAGATTGAGGGCTGAGGGGCTGCAGCACAGCATGGAGATATTTGAGCGCAGCTGCGGTGCAGGCTGGGGCGTGCGTGCAGTTGAGGAGCCCATTCCAGCTGGTGCCTACGTGATGGAGTATGTGGGGGAGTACCTGACGCTGAAGCACATCAAGGTAATTGGGACCACCTAGCTTGTTGCTGAAATCATCCATCCTCCTTTCGTTAACTTTACTCAAGATACTCCTGAAAATGCTCTATGGATACATCAGATTCTATTTGCAAGCAGTGGATATCATTGAATTCAGCACACATACAATCATGCTTGCGCGTACTCAAAATTATGCGTGCAATCATACCTTTGCCAAGTCAATGTATCAATTACTTGCAGGCAGAGGAGCGGGAGCAGCGGTACGGACTAGCCGGCTGGCACTACATGTTTGATGTTCACAATCCAGAGTTGACAGATCCTCCTCCCAGCAAGCAGCTTGTTGTCGATGCCACACATATGTAAGTTTTCCTGTGAGAATCTGGGTGTGCGCCTTCTTGAACCCAACAATTCTGATGAACCACTCCACCTCCTTCATCCAGCACTCCACCTTTTGGATTTTTCGAGTGGGTATTGTTTGAACGAGGCCAAGCACTAGAAAAAAGTCAGTGAATTGATCATATCGCTAAAAAGAAGCACTGAGTGCTGGAGTAGGCGCAAGCATTGGCCTTGAGCTGTGCTGATGATGCAGGGAATGCCCAGTAAGGCTTGAGCATAGTACCAGTGGAATTTGTTCCAGGTCTTTGATGGCTTGGGCTCATGAAGATTTACCTCATAGCATATCTTTGGGTCCATATGTTCATCTCTGCACCACCAGTGGTTTGGGCTTGATGCTGCCACTACTTAGGGCTAGCAAATCTGTGGTGAGGCTGTGATGAAGTCAAATATGGAAATGTCAGATAGTTGGTCATTTTGTCGGCACACTGATGCTACCTGTGCCGTTCAATAGCAGCGCTGAATACTTTACTTAAATCCAATTATTTTTGGTAATTCAGCACACATTTTGGCCAAAATACTGCGTGTAAACACACCGCTTTCAGCAACCCTATTGATGTGTGTACTCCTATGTGCGCCAGCCAGATTTTAATACATGCAGTGATGAATTAAAAAATAATTATAATTACCTCTCCCAAATGCTATGTCTGGAGCTATCCCTCATGGTCAAGGGCGGGCTGATCTACAAGCCTAGCTCATGTCCTTAGCTGTGTGTGGCTGGTGCTTCAAACCTTTGTAGCTTGCCAGGCAGACGCCACAGTCATTGAACACAATTTGTCTGTCCTGATTGGGTCCACAGGGGCAATGTGTCTCGCTTTGTCAACCACTCCTGTGATCCCAACTGTGCCGTCGTGCATGTCTGTTTTGGAAGCAGAAGTATCGAGTCCAAAATGGTGCGGGCCATCCAGCAACTTAGCTTGAATACCTGGAAGTGTGCTTAAAGGATTGGCTGCACTGCATGCTCGCTGAAGATTCACCCTACTTGCACTGACATTGCTGCCTCAATGCCCTTGTCTCCAAGTGTGCATGCTAACTGTGGGAATCATGGCTCTCTCTAGCTACTCTTGGCCTATGGACCAAAGAGTAATGATTCGCTTTGTTTTTCCTATGCAGGTCTTATTGTTCAAAACTCTGAGGAAGATTGCACCAGGAGAGGAACTCACCATAGCGTACATGTGGGTAATGAAGTGTAATCGTACATAATTGCATACATCACAGGTATATGAGTGGAGGGTATCGGAAAAGAGTGACAATGCTGTGGCAAAGGGATTAATCTGACCAATTGTTATGTGCACCTGGCAGGAGCTTGGAGGACTTCGAGCGAAATGGTCTAAGAGACTTCATGGTCAAAAATGCTGACCATCCAGCAATAATAAAGTGGGTGTGCCTAACTATGTAGCCTGATTGGGGCAAGATTGCAGCTAATATCTGTATTGGCCAAACAACTCTGGCTCCCATAATCCATCAGTGCCCCAAACAAGGCATCTGTACAATGTCCAAATCTGTGCTTCTCTTCACCTCCTCAAAGGTGTACTCGCTCCCGGGGTACTTGAACATCTCAGGAAGCCAATCAGATAGAAGTTGGCATACAGCTTACTTTTCTACTAGTGGTGCTCCTTGCCTTTCATCAAGGAGCCCTGAGCCCCAAATTCAGGCTCAGACTTCATGCAGATTGGCTGCACGCTCCTTATTTTGCAAGAGTGCACACTAGTGTACCTTGACACAGGAGCTGCTTGAAATGGCTCTGCAGGTGCAATTGCGGGGCGGCCAGCTGTCGGGGTATGGTGCTGTGCGAGAACGTTTGGGCGTCGGAGGAGGAGGAGCACCTTTTCAAGGTGCATGGCTGAGGAGTGCTGTATGCTGCTAAGCAGGGTGCAGCGGCCATGATCGTTGTAGACTGCTCAGTGCATCGATCCAGGTCTGAAGAGCCCAGGAGAGGCGGATGCTGTAGCAGCAGTAGCAGCTTCTATGCTGCCATGCATGCTTTTCTTGTCCAGGGCTTGATACAGCTCACTCAGCTATAACTTGGTCACCGCCCTAGCTGCCTGCACCAAAGTGGCAGGCAGAGACGGCTTGCCTTGTTGCTGCTCTATGCTATGGCGTGCCAAGGTGTTGTGTGTTTGTAATAGCGCATGGAGTTCACTAGGTGCGTTGTGATGTGCTGTGCAGAGCCCGGCCAGAGCAGAGCAGGAAAGCAAGACTTGCAAGAAAGACTCCAGTGAGTCTCAAAGGCCAACAACCAAGTACGGAGGCGGCATCAGCGAAGAAGCTGCGCTCCAAGGGCGCACAGACTGCAAGAGGCAGCGATGGGAGGGGTACAGCGAGTGTCTTCATGGTCAGGTGGGAGCATTCACAAGCATCCAGGTGTGTTTATCGTGTGTGCCTGTGTGCCTGTGTGTGTGTGTGCTGTGTGGTCATTATGCGCCCATCATGGTATTGCGCATTCCAAGTTGGATCCATTAGCGAGAGGCAGTCCCTCGAAAAGGTTGAGCTCAGCATGGGCAGAGGTTCAAACACATGCTTTTCAGCAGGCTTGGCGCCATGTTGCTCGCAGGATGTATCGCAGGAGACTCAAGCAGGTGTGCAGCAGCAACAGCAGCAGCAGCAGCAGCACCAAGTGGCTGTGCCCCGTCAGACTAGTTGTTGGAGGGGGAGGTCTCTGTGAGTGTGCCAAGGGTTGACCTAGCCATTGACTTCCTTATGAATTGAAACCCTGGAGGTTATGTCAGCCAAGTAATGTGAGCCACGCAGTGCCGCACGACAAGAGCTCGTGTCAAACTGGTTAGCATTCCCTTAACCTGGGGCCATGTAACTTAATGCGAGTGCACGCATACATAGCATCATAGCCCTTGGCATGGGCCTGAGTGATTCCACCTTGATTCTGCCGTGGAAAAGGAGACACGCATGGCGGCAGCCTCTAGCATCAATCACAACTAGCATAATTGCAGCTAAATACTCTCCAAAGCTATGACATCCCTACATCCAGTAGAGTTATGTTTGTGAGGGTACAATTATGTCATACGACTCCCTAACACTGCATCAATACCTTCACGATGCCGGGCTCAAGCTCACTCTGCAGCTTACTTCCTACAAACAAGGAGGCTGCCCTTTATTTGGAAGCCTGTCGAAGCAAGGCATTGAAAACGCTTCTCTGCAAAGAGTACTCTTTGGTGTGCAAGCAAAGGTTGGCACATGATAAATTTTCCCTTCCCCTGGCGCCACCTTCCACCCTGTCAATCGGCACATCTGCGAATATGGTTTCAAGGGTTGAAAGAGAAAGGCCTTCAGTCAAGAAGTGCTAGGCTGCTCATAAAAAACTATCAGTGCATGCAGGAAGATTTGGTTTCAAGAATAACAAGGATCAGGCCTTCAGTCAAGAATAATGCAAGCCAAAAGATGAGGTTGTGTTAGATATGACAAAATGTGATACGAGATTGGCCTGATGACACCCACATTCGCTGCTATCTCTGTTTCCAACAACTGACTGCTTATGAAAAAGAGCCAATGAAGTAATCCAAGGGTGTCGTAACGACGGTTCGAGATTGCTCAGTGAGTGCACGTTGCTCAATCTTCAACTTACTTGAAACAATTTCTGGCTCCATCATATGCTGTGTTCGTTCTCAAGAACTATTTTTGCACGCTCTGCGCCTCGCGCTCTGCCAGTCACTCGCTCCTGGACCTCACAAAAGGCAAGCATGGCTACTGCCCCCTTGACCCAGTCCTTCACGCTTTACAATGGACAAAAAATTCCTTCCCTGGGCCTGGGCACCTGGTACGCATGGAGATTAGGCAATGTCTGGTGTGCGAGGGGATCCCTGCCAGATCCTGGAAATGGTTACCCATTGGAGCTGAATTCTGAACTTTTGTGTCTGAGGATCACTTTGAGAGGTGTAGATTCCCAGGATGTCCGCATTTGCTTTTGCGCCCTGAATTTCGCAGCTTGAGCTCTAGATGGATGCACGACTTGTGATGATATCATCATCGATGATGTACTATGGAGACGGGAACTCAAGCGCGCGCACACACACACACACACACACACACACACACACACACAAGCATACACAAACACACACACGGACTTGCAAACGCACACGCAAACACACGCTATACTTGTTGTCCTTGACATATGAGCTCTTACTTGTCTTGTGCCTGCAGGAAGATGTCCGGACCTGATGCCTTTCAGTCTGTCCTGGCTGCCGTGAGGATGGGTTACAGGCACATTGACTGTGCCCCAGTGTACAACAATGAAAAAGAAGTGAGTGCTCTTCTGGGCACCTCCAGTCATGTTCATGCTGCCTTACACTCTCCTGCTGGTGGAAGAAGGTTGAATCAGCCAGTGATTAGAATTTACCTTGCAATGCCCCTTTCTTGCATGTATAGCATCCATCACATGTCCTTGCTCTCTGCTTCGGATCTGCAGGTTGGAGAGGCCTTTCAGCAGCTGTTCAAGGAGGGCACTGTCAAGCGGGAGGAGCTTTTTGTCACCTCAAAGATCTTGTAAGTTTGCTGCTAAGCACTGGCTTTTGGGTCTGCTACCTGCCAATCATCAGGAAGTGCCAGTCCTGAACTTCACGACCACTTGCCTTTGACAACATAGCTATCTTGCATATGGTCTTGCAAGTGGCACTGAACTGATGTGCCCCGTGCCACGCCAAGAGTATGCTGTAGATAAGTCAGCGCCATGACAGCAGGATAGCATCCCCCTCATAGGTGTGCAGGACTTGCACGGCAATGACCGCGCGCACTTGCAGCAAGGAAAATATCCTGGTGGAGAGTAACATTCCCCCAATCATGCATATTGTTGTTTTTAAGATGGAAAATCAAGTATTTAAGTGTACCAGGTAGCTAAGTAACAGTATCAAGTCGCTTCCCAGATCGGAAGTGGGTGGCCTGGCGACGCCTCGTGCGGGGCGAAGCTGGTCACTGCTTAACACCCACAGCTTGCTAGGGCTACCTTTCTGCCGCACGCGCCAGCTTGTGGATGACCTGGATGCTCCAGAAGCCACCCTCCTCACCTATGCCTGGCATTGGCTGCAACCATTGAGAACCTTTTCTCCCCTAATGCTTTCCCTTAGGCTGCAGCACTGGCTGCCGGTAAGTGTTACAAGGCAAAAGGAAGTCAAGCTACTTCGGAGGTGCAAAGCCATGAAGTGAAGCAGCGATAAATACCCAGCCAACAAAAATAACAGGCTGCACATGCACATGTTTTGTCCTGATGCCTTGTTGTGGGTACTTCGCCTGAACCACTTGGTTCTGCACATGCAGCAAGAGTCTGGTTCTGCTCTAACCTGGCGTGCAGGTAACACAACCACATACACCTGGCGCTGTTAACCTCACTGTCACTTCCTGAAGGGGCACCTTGTGAGAACGCTGATCACATTTGAATTTGACTTGAGCCATGCTCTGCCTCCATGCAGGAACTCTAAAGACATCAATGAGGGTATTCAGAAGACGCTGTCAGACCTGCAGGTTGGATGAATCCTCGACTGATAAGGCGTGATGAAGAGCGCTGTGCAAAAATAGTGTTCTAACTACAATGCCCTGACTGTGCTTATTGTGAAATATCTGTGTGTAAATGAAAATTGGCTTGTGAGTAAAATGCCCTCATTGCTATACATAATCCATTTCGAGGCCTAAGGTGGCATAGGCTATACATGCTCACAGATCTGCTGGCTTTTATTCCTCACAGCGAGTCTTCAGAAACTCGGCTTGTTTTGCTATAATGGCAAGTTGCAAAGTGATATGTGCACAAGCTGTTCCATTTGCCATGCCTTAACTTGGCCTCGATGATTGTTGCGCTTCCTGCAGTTGTCCTACCTAGACCTGTATCTTGTGCACGCCCCAGCTTCAGCTAAGCCAGGGCCTGTTGTCGTGCCCCCCCTAATTGACCAGTGGCGGATTATGGAAAGCCTGTATGACAAGGTATGCCACAAAAGGATGACGTTTGACAGATTGGTCAAACAGATTTGTCACTTGCTTGCAACCATGTGTGCTGAAAGTGTGCATGCGTGGATGCCCTAAAGAGAAACCGGACAGCTACCGTCACTGCAGGTCGATTTGTTAAGCTCTGTTTAGGGTGGCACAATAGTGCAAGCAGCTAGCACAATTCACAGTTGTGCAACAATATATCATGTGGCTCTTGCTAAGGGCTTAGGACAAGTGGTATCTGAAAGGGCGGGCTGCATGGCGTACCTCGTCATCTTCAGCCACATGCTGAGAAATGAAAGCTTGAAACGGGTCTCCAGAGGTGAATTGCAGACCTCACTTTTGTGGCGTGCCTGCTGTGTATGTACGTGCACCAGGGCCTAGCCAAGTCCATTGGAGTGAGCAACTACTCCAATAAGAAGCTTGCAGGCATTTTGGAGCAGTGCAGGATCAAGCCCCATGTCCATCAGGTAGGCATGCGCCATGCATGTGCGCTGCATTGGATGCACTAAAACGATGTTGCCTGTCTGTGAAGCTGAGCAACACGGCCGCTTGCAAGGGGGCAGCGAGCTGGGAGCTTGCACGCTGTTTGAAGCTCAGCTGTAAGGCAAAGACAGTGAACTATTCCATAGTCTGTTTACTAGCATGGCCCGTTTAGCTTCCTACTGTATTTAAGTGCATGCTGATTTCGTCCTATGTATGCTTTTGATTGATACCTTGCAGGTTGAAGCACACCCCAACCTAAGAAACGAAGAGCTGCTGCAGTACAATAAGGGCCAGGGCATCCATGTCACAGTAAGTAGTGGTAATCAGGATATGTGGTCTGTTTACTCATGCAGTTGGGTCAAGCAAGGCAACAACTTTTGGATAATCCCTGCTCTTGCACAGACAGACGTCAGAGGGTGCCTGCTGATGGAGGTGAACAAACATAAAGTTGCAGAGGGCTCGGGTGGCTATCTGAATTCATTACCCAGCTATGCATGCTCATTACTTGACCATTGACCTGGTGTGCCATGCCAAGAAGCTGCGTCAGAAGAATATCAGATGTAATTTGTATGTGACAGGGAAATTGAAAGCCATAACGTTGGTCCATTCTTTAAGCCAAAATTGTTCTCGTGAGCTCGAAACTCTTGTGCTATGAGGTTCGGACTTATCCATGGTGCCTTTGTGCCAGGAATGTGCCACGGATAGCCTCTCAAATGATTCATCTAAATTGCCACTTGGCATGGCAATGCAGGCATACTCACCCCTTGGAACCCCTGACAGTGCTGGTAAGGATAATTAAAGCTTGTATGATGCATCTGGGGCATCTTGCATGCAGCATAATGGGAGGCACATTAGGTGATACACACAGCATGAGGTGATACACACAGCATGATGGGAGGCACATGAGGCGATACATTGTTTGTGCAGAATACTGGCTGTGCTCGGTCCACACTTGCTCACAGGACATTTACGCATGTACCCTTGGACTTTTTTATTTCTGTTGTGCCTATTTCATTTGCCTTGCGAGTGCACAGCAAGCAGTCAGGGCACAATATCCTCTGTCCTTTAGACAGGTTGCATCAAAGCAGGGACGAGTGCAAGCAGTGATTTTGAACAATACCCGCCATACCCCCTTGTCCACTGCAGAGATGATGAAGAGAACGCCAGAGCAACCAATTCCCCTGCAGGATGCAGCAGTCCTGGATGTAGCCAAGAAGACTGGAAAGACCCCAGCTCAGGTGCGTGCCGGCGTCGACCAAGTAGCTTTACGGGGAGGCATGTCTGCGTGTACCAGCCATTTCATGTAGGTCACCCAACATGAGAAAGTCGCGTGTTCCAGTGTCATGAGCAAGAAGGCTGGGACAAGGGATTTGCATTGTACTATCTTTATCCTGTATAGCCTATTCCTGGAGTGCTGTAATGAATGCAGGCCTTTCACTTGTCCCAGGCTAAATGCAACAGACTTTTTTGTTTGCCGTAAGCTCAGCTTTGATTTCGCGGCTCTGCAACTTGTCTTAAAGTGTTGCTGGCAATTTGTTGGAGCCTCCTGCCTAACGCCAATCTTTGCCAATTCTTCTACCTTTCAGGTCCTCTTGCGTTATGGCTTTCAGCGAGGGATGAGTGTGGTAAGTGCGAATTTAAAAAGTGTCTTCAGCGGAGGATAGGGAGGTTGCTCTGAGTCATGACTGCTGCAATTTTAAACCAGTGATTGGTGCACCGGATCCTTTGCTTTTCAGTAGCTGAGGGGAATCAGCTGAGTGATTAGCCAATGACGCTCATCTTTAGCCTGGGTCCTGCAAGCAATCGGCAATCTCTGCCATTTTCATGCCTGTGGACTTGCACTCATGCAGTCTGTCAAAGAGATCAGCAGGAAATAAGGTGATTGGAGCATATTTTTTACGTTGAGCGTGGGCTCATGGTGAAGATAAGAAGTACATGGAGTACAGGGTTTGCAGGTGAGCTGGACAAAGGTAATTATCCTTTAAAATGCATGCATTCGTCTGCAGATCCCCAAGACCATCCACCCAGAGCGCATGAAGGAGAACACTGACATCTTTGACTGGAGCTTGTCAGACGAGGATTTCAAGTCGCTCCACTCTCGCCCTCACCAGGTACAACTCCAGCAACCTGAGTCATGCTGGTACCTTGCGAGCATGCCCAACAATTCAGCTTTGGTACTAGTATCAGTGAAAAGGCATGTACGGGATGCAACAAGAAGGAATAAAAGGGACACTGTGCCCTTGCCTAGAACAGATTCTTCTTGATGCATGAACAGCAGTCTACAGCACCCATGCAAGACTGCGCTGTGTGCTGTAAGGGCTCCATGGCAAGTGAGGCAGGCGTAAGAAACATGTACTACTCCATGTGTTTGAGCAGGTGCGGCTGTGCCACCTGGGCTTCATGGTCAACCCAGAGGGCCCTTACAAGACCATGGATGACTTATGGGAGCATTAGATCGATAGTGGCTGGGCGGGCCCTGCTGGAAGCATGCAGTGCGTGTGCTGGATTGTACCTAGAAAAGAAGGACTGTGGTAATGAAGCAGCACCCCATGTGATGTGTGCAGGCTCTTGAACACAGCTATATGAGGCTGCTGCCCTAAGCTCAGAGGCTTAAATAGGCTGCACTCTTGTATTCTTATATTGCATGAGCGGACTAATTAGATGCTAGTCTGCATACGTAACTGGCCAACCAGAAATGATGGATCTGACTGGCTGCATGTATTATTGGCCAACCCGAAATGATGGGTCTGACAGGGTAAGTATGTAGCAAACTGTAGACTGCCAGTGTCTGGCAATGCCTTCAAATCCAATGTGATTCACTGTGGAGGGGCCTCGGTTATTAAGGTACAAGTTAAGGGGTCAACCGCCAGCCAGGTCGTTAAGTTTAAGTTTAAAAGGGTTAACCGCCAGCCAGATCGTTAGGCTGATTGGTTTGTTGCTGGTCTTCGCCCGCCAAAAAAATAGTCCATAATGTCCAAAATGAAATGGCAGAGTCTATTGTGCCGTTGAGAAAGAAAACCAAAGGCAGTCTGACTAGGCAAGGCATGTGGAATACAAGGGGCCTCCATTGGTCATTTATGCTATTGCACAGGCCAAAGCTGTGTGCCCATAATTGCTGGGAAGATCAGATAAGAATTCCAGGCAGTAAAAGCCTACATCTTTGTGTAGGCACCACTCAGTGTGCCACACACAGTGGCTTGGTGGCTTGGCGTCATGCACAGTCGATTCAATAGGGGTTACAAGGGTTACAAGAAAAAGGCCTTCAGTCAAGAGTGCGACTGCTAGCCTGCTCATAAAAAACTATCAGTGCATGCAGGAAGAAATATAGCTTATTGTTTTCCTGGCCCAGAAAAGCAGACACATTGTTTAAGCCTGCGGAAGAAAAAAGGGAAGCATAA
>LFIK01000792.1_pt1 | contig 24118 bp, 17 predicted proteins | sample 643401 | NCBI WGS metagenome assembly LFIK01 (sample SAMN03777447, study PRJNA286221) | soda lake metagenome | biome: soda lake; feature: Kulunda steppe; material: water; isolation source: sample T5-Br brine of Lake Tanatar-5 | place: Russia: Kulunda steppe | collected 2010-07
AACATCGCTGAGACATTGAAGCCTGTTCCTGCCGCGTCTGAATCGAAAGCTTCCTGAAGGCGGCATTACTTGATGCGGTTAGGCGTTTGAGGCGGTGATATCTTTGTTACTTAATGTTTGGCGGGAACGATTCTCGGATTCTCCCGTATCCGGATTCTCCATTTCGGAAAGAATCTGGCGGATGATGTCGACGGCCGCACGGGCACGGTTCTTCTCAAAGCGGCTTACCGGCCAGGCGACGGAGATGGTGGGGGAGGCGGCGGAAGGGGGGCCCGCCCAGGTTGCGACGGAGAAAACGCCGGGAGCTGATTCCTCGATGTTCCAGGCATGGCCTTTGACGCGGGCACGCTCTATTTCCTCCTTGAGTGTGGCCGAGGCGTTGGTCGGCAAAAGATCGGGGCGCACGCTCAGATAGAGTTTCCCCATCGCGGCGGTTTCGAGCCCGTGCTCCTGCGAGGGGCGCGGGTGGACGCGGAGAGCATGCTCCCCCTCAATGTAGGCAATGTGATGCAACCGATTTCCTTCCAAGATGCCGAGCATCACCAGCTCGTTGATCCGGTCGCAAATCTTTCTCATTATCGGCAGGTAGCGTTCCCGTAAACGCGAAGCCCGGTCGGGCGAAGTCCAATCGTAAAAGCGGTCGGTCACGGTCCAGAGACGCCCGCTCTTTTCGACCAGTCCATAGTGTCGCAGCGTCTCGACCAGGCGAAGAGTGGAACTTCGCGGTTGACCGATCCGGTTTACCAAATCGGGCATGGAGACTCCTGATGGAAAACTGGCAATGACTGACAGAGTATCGAGTCCCTTGAGCAGAGTCGTGGCATGATTCGATGGTGAAAGAGAGTGGTTACTCATTGAATTGTCCACATAGTGGATAAATATACACTCAAAGCAACAAAATAATTGACTTTCTTCCCGGATGTCGAAAAAGTCTGCGAGTATGCCCATCAAAAAGGCCTTCACCATATGTCCCCTTCATTCCTCTTCCTGGCTGATATCCGGAGAGATTGGCGGCCGTCCTCTTTACCTTCCCGTTCTCAGAGGCGCGCATGGGGCTCTTCTTCTCGATACGGGTTGTGCTTCCGACGTGGAGACCGTCATTATTCCCGCGTTAAAAGAACTGGACATCTCGCCGTCCGAGCTGAAGTGGATCCTTGTCACGCATTGCGATGTCGATCATCAGGGCGGCAATGCCGGCATGAAGAATTGGGCTCCGAATGCGATGTTGGGATGTGGGGCCGCAGACCGCGAGACCGTCGAGTCCCCGGAAAATTTGATGCGGAATCGGTACGATGCCTATTCCGACGAACATCGCCTTCGTTACGATGAAGCGACCCGCGCGTCGATCCTGGCGGAAGCCGGGGCGCGCCAACCGGTCGATGTGACCTTTACGGGTGGGGAGGGTATTCACCTCGGGAATGATTGGTGGGTGCAGGTGGTCCGGTTGCCGGGACATTCCCGAGGACATCTTGGGGTTTACGATTCCTCGACGCGGACCTTGTATGGGGGCGACGCTGTGCACGGTGCCGTTTATCACGGCTTGGACGGGAGCGAAAAACTCTGTCCGACCTATCTGCATGTTCGCGACTATCTCGAGACGGTCGACCGCGTCGAATCGATGCCGATCGAGGTTTACACCGGCTGTCATTGGCCGATTATGCGTGGCCGCGAGACGATCGCGCGTTTTTGCCGACAAAGCCGTGACTTTGTGGCGAAGGCCGAGACGCTGATCCTGGACCGTATTCAGCATTTGAATGACAAAGCTACGTTGGAGAAGCTTTGCCTCGAACTCGGAGCCTCCCTGGGGAATTGGCCTGAAGAAGTGAATTCCGAACTCCGCTACGCGTTTCACGGTCACTTGGTTGACCTGACCGAACGCGGCCTCATCGAGACCGTGCAGGGCTCCGTCCCTGTTCGTTATCGCCGGACGACCGAATCATGAAAATCACCGCTGTCAAGACGGTTGTCGTTAACGCTGAAATGCGGAATTGGGTGTTCTGCAAAATCGAGACGGATCTTCCGGGCCTAATCGGCTGGGGCGAGGGATCGCTCGAATGGAAAAGCCGTTCCGTGGTAGCGGCGATCGAGGATCTCGCTCCAATGGTCATGGGGGAGGATCCTCGCCGGATCGAACATTTGTATCAGAAAATGTACCGCCAGAGTTTTTGGCGGCTGGGGGTTATCGGGCTGAGTGGCATTTCAGCGATCGAGCAAGCTCTCTGGGATATAAAAGGAAAACATTTGGGGGTGCCGGTCTACGAGCTCCTTGGCGGGCGCGTGCGGGACAAGGCGCGGATGTACACCCATTTGGGCGGGGGAAATATGAAGGCGGTGTATGAGACTTTCGAAGTGGGGCCGCTGATTGAACTCGCGCACGAGGTCATTGAAAAAGGATACACGGCGGTAAAAGTTGTTTTCGCACCGTATTCGGAACCCTTGGAAGGGGCGGCGAAGGTGAAACAGTTCGCCTACCTGTTCGGGAAATTGCGTGAAGCTCTCGGCGATTCGATCGACATTATGATCGATTTTCACGGACGGGCCTATCCCGGAATGGCGGTTCAATACATCAACGCCATCGAGGAGCACAGGCCGTATTTTTGTGAAGAACCGGTGCCGCCCGAGAACGTGCACTCCCTGCTGGAGGTTCGTCAGAACACCCGGGTGCCGATCGCGACGGGAGAGCGACTGGTGACGCGCCATCAGTTTCGCGAGCTTTTTGAATCGCGTGCCTGCCATGTGGTGCAACCGGATCTCTGTCACTGCGGTGGGCTCTGGGAGGCCCGGAAAATCGCGGCCATGGCGGAGGTCTATGACATGGGGGTCGCGCCGCACAATCCGCTGGGGCCGGTGGCGAACGCAGCCGCTCTTCACTTCGCCTTTGCGACCCCGAATTTCCTGATCCAGGAGGATATGTTGAGCGATGTTCCATGGCGCTGGGATGTGGTGAAAAGCAGCCTGGAAACCAAGGATGGTTACTGGTTGCCGAGTGAGGCTCCTGGTCTGGGCATTGAGGTCGATGAGGAGGCTGCGAAGAAACATCCGTTTAAGCAGGAGGTCATGCATTCGCTGAACGTCCGGGCGCATGACGGGGCCATTCTTGATTGGTGAAAGGACCAAATTGATGAGATTTAAGAACCAAACTGCAATTGTCACGGGAGCCGGTGACGGAATAGGGCGGGGGATCGCTCTCGCTCTGGCCCGGGAAGGGGCCAACGTCGGCGTCTGTGCCCTAACTCGGGAAAAGGTCGCGGAGACCGGTCGTCAGGTTGAGGCTTTGGGGCGGAAGGCCTATGTGGATCACTTCGATGCGGGGGATGAAGACGCCGTTCTCCGGTTCGTCGAGGCGACGGCAAGAGAGTGCGGCCCGCCCACGTTTCTGATTCCCAACGCTGCGGTGATGCCGGTGGTCAATTTGGCTGAGATGACTGCGGAGCAGATGGACGCCTGTTACAGTGCGAAAGTGAAATCGGCGGCGCTGTTTTCAAAACATTGCATCCCTCACATGAAAAGCGCCGGACGCGGTTCGATCATCTTCATGTCGAGCGTCACCGGCAACGTTGGTTTCGCCCAACATTCGTTTTACGGGGCAATGAACGCGGCGCTTCACGGAATGGCCCGCGGCCTGGCGATGGAGCTGGCGCCGTTTGGGATTCGCGCCAACTGCGTTTCTCCGGGGACGGTGGATTCTCCCATGCTGCATCGCTACATCGAAGAGAGCGGGCAGGATCCGGCGAAACTCCGGGCGGCCTTTGACGCGAATCATCCGCGCGGCAAGGTCGCGTCGATCGAAGAAGTCGCCGCGACGTTTCTATTCCTCGCCTCCGAAGACGCCGCGAATATCACCGGCACCGATCTTCGTTGTGATGGCGGCTTCTCGTTCAAGGGAGGCCAGGCCGCCAGCGATTCATCATCAAAAGGGTAACGAGACGAATTAGACATGGATATTTCCGATTTTAAAACGGTTACGAATTTTCAACCACAAGCGGCGATTCCTCAAGGCGCCGATTCCGGGACGTTTGTCGGTAGAGTGTGGATACCTTCGCGTCACGCGAAAGATGGACTTGCGGGTCCCCGCGTTGTGGTGGTGCGGGGCGATGAACTGCGTTTGACTCCATTTGACACCATGGCGGAACTGATCAACGACCAGGCCCCGCCCGAATCCTGGATGGGAAAAGGGGAATGCATCGGCCTTCTTCACGAAGTTCTGGCCCAGAGTCTGTTTCCGGGGCGTGCCTCCGCGTTGGCGGAGGAATCGGAAATCGTGCTGCTGGCGCCCAACGATCTGTTGGCCACCCGTGCCTGTGGCGTGACCTTTGTGAAAAGCCTCCTCGAGCGTGTGGTCGAGGAGAAAGCCCAAGGGGACCCGGAGAAGGCGAAGGAAGTCCGATCTGTGATCCTGGAGGTGCTCGGAGAGAACCTCGCCGACGTGACGCCGGGATCCCCCGAGACCGAAGTTTTGAAAGGAAGACTGATCGCCTCAGGCCTGTGGTCGCAATATCTCGAAGTCGGTATCGGGAAGGATGCGGAGATTTTCACCAAAGCGCAGCCGCTCTCTTCCGTCGGTTACGGAGCTCAGATCGGAGTGCTGCCCGCTTCGCATTGGAATAATCCCGAACCGGAGGTTGTATTGGCGGTTTCCCGGCGTGGAGAGATTCGGGGGGCGGCTCTCGGGAACGATGTGAATCTGCGGGATTTTGAAGGGCGGAGCGCGCTGTTGCTCGGCGAGGCGAAGGATCAAAACGGATCCTGTTCCATTGGCCCCTTTATCCGTCTTTTCGACGATAAGTTCACGGTCAACGAGATTGTCGAGATGGACATTCACTTGAAAATCACCGGCGAAGATGGCTTTTCCGTGAGGGGAAGCAACCGGATGGCGGAGATCAGCCGGTCTCCGGCGGATCTTGTCGCTCAAGCTATCGGCGAACACCATCAATATCCGGATGGCCTGATGTTGTTCCTCGGAACGATGTTTGCTCCGACGGAGGACCGGGACGGTCCTGGAGAGGGATTTACCCACCATACGGGAGACCGGGTGGAAATCAGCACGCCGCAACTCGGGCGACTTGTCAACTGGGTCAACGCCACCAACCAGATCCCGAAATGGGACTACGGCATCACCGACCTAATGGACTTTTTAATTAAGAAACATGGAAACAAAAGCGAAAAGCAGTATGAACTCTCTTAACGGACTCTCTTTCATCGGGCTCAATCGCGGGGCGCCCGGAGGCGAAACGTTTCGCGCGGTAAATCCGGCCACGGGCGAGAAGCTTGAGCCGGACTTTCAGGCGGCGAATTCCGGGGAGGTGGATCAAGCTTGTCGGCTCGCGGCCAGCGCTTTTTCGACCTTTAGAAACACGCCGGTGGCTCAGCGGGCGAAGCTCCTGCGCGATATCGCTACCGAGATCGAGGAACTCGGAGACGATCTCTCCGAGCGTTTCACCGCCGAGAGCGGCTTGCCGTCCGGCCGCGCGGCCGGGGAAAAGGCGCGGACATGCGGCCAATTGCGATTGTTCGCGGAATTCATTGAAAGCGGGGAGTGGTCCCGTTCGGTAATCGAGTCGGCGAACCCCGATCAAAAACCGATGCCAAAACCGGACCTCCGCATGCGCTACATTGGAGTCGGGCCGGTCGCCGTTTTTGGTCCGGCCAATTTCCCGTTGGCGTTCAGTGTGGCCGGCGGCGACACCGCTTCCGCGCTGGCGGCCGGCTGTCCCGTGGTGGTCAAGGCTCACTCCAGCCATCCCGGGACGAGTGAACTGGTTGGTCTCGCGGTTTCCCGGGCGGTAAAGAAAGCCGGACTTCCCGAAGGCGTTTTCAGTCTGCTCTTTGGTTCGGGACGTGTAATCGGCACCGCCCTCGTTATGCACCCCGCGATTCAAGCGGTCGGTTTCACCGGCAGTGAAAAAGCGGGGCGCACTCTCTTTGACCTGGCCGCGGCGCGGCCCAGTCCCATCCCGGTGTTTGCGGAAATGAGCAGTATCAATCCGGTCATTTTGCTGGAAGGAGCACTCGCGACCCGGGGCAGTGCGATCGCAGAAGGTCTTTACGGCTCCGTCACCTTGGGCGTCGGCCAATTCTGCACCAATCCTGGACTGGTTCTACTCCCGGACAATCAAGCCGCCGCAGCGTTGGCTGATGATCTGAGAGCGCGCCTGGCCGAGCATTCCGCTGCCCCCGTTCTCAACGAGGCCACGTGCGCCGGTTACGGAGAAGGCCTCCGCCGGTTGGGAAACGCCCCCGGCGTCGAGACTCTCTTGGAATATTCAGGAACAAATGGAGCCAGCGGCTTTGAAGCGGGGCCGGCGTTGTTCCGCGTTTCCGCTTCCGACTTTCTGGCGAACGAGAATCTCCACGAAGAAGTTTTCGGTCCGACCACGTTGCTGGTAACTTGCGCGGACGCCAGGGAGATGGACCGCGTCCTCGGAGCCCTTGGCGGCCAACTCTCGGTGACCGTCCATGCGGACGAGAACGACGTCAAGGCCCAGGGGGAGCTTATCGCGGGTCTCGAGTTGAAGGCGGGACGCATTGTCTTCAACGGATTCCCGACCGGGGTCGAAGTTTCCCGGGCCATGGTCCACGGCGGGCCTTATCCCGCCACAACGGACGGCCGTTTTACCTCGGTCGGAACTCAGGCCATCTATCGTTTTTGTCGGCCGGTATGCTACCAGAACTTTCCCCAATACTCCTTGCCTGAGGAACTCCGGGATTACTCGCTAAAAAGAGCCGGTGTAGGCGAATCGTAGGCCACCACGCATCCATTTCCGGAACTCTGGCTGAAAACTATCTATACCAGGGATATATAAAACATTAAAGATTTTAAAAATAATCTTGTATATATATAAGATGTTTCGATATAGTGGAATAAGATTGGCAAGATTTATGTGTGATTTCGAATCCTTTGTAGGATTCTTGGGATCACCCATCACCCAAACAAACAAAACCAAAAGTAAGGTAAAATGAAAAAACTAACCTCAATGATATCGGCAGCGGCGCTCCTGCTTTCTTTCTCGGCGGGTTCGCACGGGGATATGCTGTTCTCAACGGACATGTCGCCCATAGAGAACGATCCGGAAAACCACAATGAAGAAGACAATCCTCCGGGATGGGGCGGTGCATTTGGTCAAGAATCAGGCAGCCATCCCCGAGTGGTGTGGGAGTTTGATGAAAGCCGGGCCGCTCCAGGGAGTAATGGGTATTTTCTGGAAGGTAACCAGACCGAAGATGGGGCACACATTCGCTCGGTCGGCATTCCGATTAGAGACACTGATAAGCCTGACTTCCTGATCAGCTTTAATCTCATGGTTGGCGAAGGCGCCACGGGAACTCTGGATTTCCGGTTTCAGCAGTGGAATGACGGGTGGCAATATCCCAATCTGAGGCTGTTTGGGGAAGGGAATAACCTTATCGGCGATGAACCGATGGAGAACCACTACGGTGCCGAAAATTTAACGGTTACGGACATCGGAAATGGCTGGCGCAATGTCTCGGTAACCGGGACATTCATTACCGGTAACGACGATGGAATTCTTTGGTTTGAGCCCTGGAACGGAGGGGGATTCCAAGGTACCTACGCGATCGACAACGTCAGTCTAGAGGCCATCCCCGAGCCGGGCACCTACGCCCTTTTCGGCGGACTTCTCGCTCTCGGTGCCTGTCTCGTGCGTCGACGGATGAAGCGAAGCGCATAAGTGCGCTCAAACCTCTGACACTTCTGCTTGACCGTGCTCCTCTGGTATAGAGGGGCGCGGTCTGTAAAGCCTCCCGGTATCAAAGATGCTGGCGGGGGAACTCCCTGAATCCCATTTGGTCACGATCACCTGAAATCCCCGGCAATGAAAATGAAAAGATTTCAACTGGTAAGCCTACTTCTCTTCCTGACAACTTCGATCGCCGTTGCCCGTGAATACCATGTTTCGGTAGACGGAGACGATCGAAACGACGGGTCTGCCGCAAAGCCCTTTAGCACCATTGGCGCCGCCGCTGATGTCGCAAAGCCCGGGGATGTGATCACGGTTCACGAGGGAACTTACCGCGAGCGGATTGATCCGCCGCGGGGCGGGACCTCCGATGACGAACGGATCGTCTATCAAGCCGCTCCGGGCGAGGAGGTCATCCTCAAAGGATCCGAACCCGTCGAAGGTTGGGAGAGGGTGCAAAACGATACGTGGAAAGTCACGATGCCCAATACGTTTTTCGGCGATTTCAATCCTTATGATGATCTGATTTCCGGGGACTGGTTCGCTCCTCAGGGGCGAAATCATCACACGGGCGCGGTTTATCTGGATGGGCATTGGTTGACGGAAGCGGCCGCCTTGGAGGATGTTCTGGAACCTGTGAAGGAAATTCCGATATGGGCGTATCAAGTCGAATCGGACTATTTGATGAACGTCGCTTGGATTCAGCCTGGCAACTTCACCGAAACATCCAGGCGGGTCGCAGCTACCGATTATGGGAAGCAGCGGGGCGTTGTGAATACTGGCTCTTCAGAAGAGGGAGACGTTATCGGCTACATCCGCCATGGCGACTTTGTCCAGTATGGGGAGGTCGATTTTGGTCAAGGCGCCGAGGAGATTTCGATTCACGCCTCGTCGGCTACGCCCGGAGGGGATGTTGAAATTCGTCTCGGTGAACCGGATGGAAAACTTCTTAAAACTCTTTCCATTCCGGATACGGGTGGATGGGAATCGTGGAAGACGTTTACGGCGGAAATTCCGGCAACGAGCGGCATGCAGACGATAAGCCTGTTGTTTCTAGCGCCGGACGGAGAAGTCACACGGAATGCATTGTATGATCCTGAAACGAGGTTCTCGAACCCTGAACTCTGGTTCTCGGAGGTCAATGAAACGGAGACAACGATTTGGGCGCAGTTCAAGGGTATCGATCCGAATGAAGCCGACGTGGAAATCAACGTGCGCCAAACCGTCTTTTATCCCTCCCGGACGGGGATTGATTACCTTACTGTCCGCGGCTTCACGATGATGCATGCCGCGACTCCATGGGCACCGCCTACCGCCGAACAAATCGGTTTGATCGGGACCCACTGGAGCAAAGGCTGGATCATCGAAAACAACGACATCAGCTATTCGACCTCCACCGGCGTCACGCTCGGTAAACACGGGGATGAATGGGACAACACCTCGGCCGATACGGCCACGGGCTACGTCGAAACGATTGAACGGGCCAAGGCGAAAGGTTGGTCCAAGGAAAATATCGGCCACCACATCGTGCGAAACAATCGCATCGCTTATTGCGAGCAGGCGGGGCTCGTCGGGAGTCTGGGCGCGATCTTCAGCACGATCAGCGACAATGTGATTCACGACGTCCACGTGCGCCAGTTGTTCTCCGGACAGGAGATGGCCGGCATCAAATTGCACGCTCCGATCGATACCTTGATCAGCGGCAATCATATCTACCGCACCGCCCGGGGAATCTGGTTGGATTGGATGACGCAGGGAACGAGTGTAACCCGGAATTTGCTTCACGACAACGACGTCTATGAAGACCTCTTTATCGAGGTAAATCATGGGCCGTACGTGGTTGACAATAATATTCTCCTTTCGCGCAGGACTCTCTACGATAACTCCCAGGGAGGAGCTTACATGCATAATTTGTTTGCGGGGGATATCTTCCGAAGCGCCGAGTTCAATCGCGACACTCCGTTTCATAAGGCTCATTCCACCGAAATTGTAGGATTGCACAACATTCAAAACGGCGACAATCGGTTCTACAACAATATCTTTTCGGGGAGTCCAGGTTTGGCTTCCTATGATGACGCGATTCTCCCGGTCCAGATGGGCGGCAATGTCTTTTTGCATGGAGCGGCGCCCTCGAAGTTTGAGGAAGAGCCGCTGGTCTTGCCCGATCTCGATCCTGGAATCGAATTAAGCCAAGATGATCATCGGAGCTTTTCGATGACGGTCGATCCCTCGATGACATCCCTGGAAACTGAATGGATCGGTACGGAACAACTCGGGGAAACCGTCATTTCCAAGCTGCCCTTTAAAAACTACGATGGTGCCGACTTGAAGATCGATACGGATTACTTTGGTGAGCCACGAACTCAGAACCGCCCCACAGTCGGCCCTTTTGGGGACCTCAATGCCTCCGAACGTTTTTCCCGGAATCTTCGGGCTCGGGATGATTCGCGAAACTGAGGTCTCCGCCGGCAGTCTCTTCGGATCGCGGAATTTCGTGTGATTGGACTCGAGGAGATTGAAGAAAGAATTGAAAGCGTCTTCCGTCGCTTTTCCCGAAAAGAGCGCCGAAAAACCCAGACCTGTCGTTCAGTCCGAAAAACAATTTAGGCGCGGAAGGGTAACGGAATGATTGATATAAAGCTATTGAAGGGCCGGTGTATCGAGCTCGGTCCGGTAAAACAATCGAACAAATGAATACAGTACACCTTCTCAGCATGCTTTTAATTCTAACAGCTTCGTTGGCCTTTGGCCGGGAATATCATGTGTCCATCGATGGAGACGATGACAATGAGGGCTCTGCCGATCAACCGTTTGGCAGTATCAGCGCTGCCGCGGAGGTCGCCAAGGCCGGAGATGTGATCACAGTTCACGAAGGGACCTACCGCGAGCGGGTGAATCCGCCCCGGGGGGGAGTTTCCGACGAGAACCGCATTGTTTATCAGGCGGCGCCGGGAGCTGAGGTTATCCTCAAGGGATCGGAGGTCGTTCACGGCTGGGAGAAGGTCCAGAATGATACTTGGAAAGTGACCCTTCCCAACGAATTTTTTGGGGACTTCAATCCATACGCGGATCTGATGTCGGGGGACTGGTTTGCTCCCCAGGGCCGGGATCACCATACGGGCGCTGTCTATTTGGAGGGTCACTGGCTCACGGAGGCGGCACGATTGGAGGATGTGTTGGAGCCGATCCGGGATGAACCGATCTGGGCCTTTCGTGTCGTTTCTGAGTATTTAATGAACGTGGCCTGGATCCAGCCCGGGAGCCCGGACGGAGAAGGAACCCGAGTCTTGGCTACCGACTTCACCAAGCAAAGCGGGATTCAGAAAGAACTCACCTCGGAAGGGGGCGAATGTGTGGCTCATATTCAGGAAAACGACTGGGTGCGTTACGATGAAATCGATTTTGGTCACGGGGCCGAGAAAATAACAATCCGTGCAGCGTCCGAGACACAAGGCGGAGTCATCGAGATTCGGAAGGACGGTCCGGGTGGAGAACTCCTGGGAACCTCTTTGATACCGGACACTGGTGGTTGGCAGTCGTGGAAACTATTCACCGCGAAAATTCAACCGACTGCCGGTGTCGAGACCATTTGCCTGGTGTTCAGGAAAAGCGATGCAGACCCGGGCAAGAATCCCCTTTGGGATCCGGACGCGGACACGGCGAACCCGGAGTTGTGGTTTGCCAAGGTCGGCCAATCCGAAACCACGATCTGGGCTCAGTTCAACGGCATCAATCCGAATGAAGCCGATGTAGAGATCAACGTTCGCCAGACCGTTTTCTATCCGGAGAAAACCGGCATCGATTACCTGACGGTTCGCGGTTTCACCATGAAGCACGCGGCGACCCCCTGGGCGCCGCCGACCGCCGAACAGATCGGTTTGATCGGCACCCATTGGAGCAAAGGCTGGATCATTGAAGACAACGATATCAGCTACTCGACCTCCACCGGCGTGACGTTGGGAAAACACGGGGACGAATGGGACAATACCTCGGCGGATACCGCCTCTGGTTATGTTGAAACCATTGACCGGGCGATCGAACAGGGATGGTCCAAAGAAAACATCGGCCACCATATCGTGCGGAACAATCGGATTTCCCACTGCGAGCAGGCGGGGCTCGTCGGCAGCCTGGGGGCGATATTCAGCACGATTAGCGGAAATACCATACACGATATCCATGTCCGGCAGTTGTTTACGGGAGCGGAGATGGCCGGCATCAAGCTACATGCTCCGATTGATACGTTGATCAGTGACAATCACATATACCGGAGCGCGCGGGGTATGTGGCTCGACTGGATGACTCAAGGGACGCGTGTGACAAGGAATTTGCTCCACGACAACGATGTCTTTCAAGATCTTTACATCGAGGTTAACCATGGCCCTTATGTGGTGGACAACAATATTATGCTCTCACGCACGGCTCTGTATGACCAATCCCAGGGAGGCGCGTATGTTCACAACCTTTTTGCGGGAGAGATCGTTCAAAGCGCCGAACTGAATCGAAAAACCCCCTATCACACCGCCCATTCAACCGTGATCGCGGGGCTGCGCAATATATCGGGCGGCGACAATCGATTCTACAACAACCTGTTCCTGGGCGGAGGCCTGGTGTCGTATGACGAGGCCGCGCTTCAGGTGCATATGGGCGGCAATGTCTATCTCCATGGCGCCCAACCCTCGAAGTTCGAAAAAGATGCCGTCGTTTTGGTCGATTTTGATTCGTCGATTCAACTGGCTCGAACGGACTCAGGTTCTCTGGAGTTGAGCTTTGGTCATCCTGCCGGAAAGGTTCTTGAGGCAATCCCGGTTTCAACGGACCGTTTGGGCAAAACGAAGATCTCCGAATTGCCATACAGGGACTACAATGGGCGCGCTTTAAGGATCGATACCGACTATTTCGGCAATCCCCGGGATGAGCTTAGCCCCGTAGCGGGACCGTTCGAAGAAATCGACGACGCCGGGCGGTTCGCCCGAAAGGTTCGAGAAAAACTCTGATTAACCGGGGCGCTTTCGAGATCATCCCGGACGAGGGCACTTAACGGCCGGGCGCGAAAATATATTGTTGCACGGCTAATATAGATGTATGACAATGCCCTGGTTTGATGAGTGAAGCGCCGACGGAACCTCAATGTTCCAGCGATGTGGTGAAATGCTATATATAAATAAGGCCTACAGGACATGCTTGAGCAACCGCAGAAGTTCGTAAATTTATTCCAGGGAACCGATTCAAGCCCCGATTTCTCCAGCGGCAACACGATGCCGCTGGTGTGTCGGCCCTTTCCCATGACGGGGTGGACGTTGCAGACTGGCGAGGGGAGGTGGGCTTTTCGCTGGAGTGACGCAAAGGTTCAGGGAATACGCGCTACGCACCAGCCGAGTCCCTGGATGGGGGATTTTGGGCATTTCACTCTTTTGCCTCAAACCGGCGAGGTGGTTCTGGATGCCGATGAGCGGGCGGCTTACTACAGTAAAGCTGAGACCGTGATGAAACCTGAATACTTCAAGGTGGCATTGCCTCGGTATAAAGTTTCCGTGGAAGGTACCCCCACAGACCGGTGCCTGTTCCTGAAGTTCGATTTTGGTTCGGCATGCACTGGCCGGGTCGTCGTGGATTGCTTCGACAGCGGCGGCCTTTCGAAAAGCGATTCGGCAAACGAAGTGCTTGGCATCGCGGAGACAAACATGGGGGGAGTCGCGGGTTCCTTTGGCCTGCGCTTCCTTTTGGATTTCAGTGTTCCCGTGGGAAAGGTCGTGACGCATCCTCCGATGGAAGGCTTGGCCGGGTATCCCGAAGAACCTGGAAAGGCGCTGAGCTACGTGGAGTTTGAGGTGCCCGAGAGCGGGGTGGTGGAGTGTCGGGTCGCGACATCATATATCGATCATGATCAAGCCCGGGAAAATCTGGAGCAGGAAATCGGAAACGCGGTTTTTGAAGGCGTGCGTGCGGAGGGTCGGGCGGACTGGAAGCAGCGGTTATCACGGGTGATGATAGAAACCGAGTGTGAAGAGGAGTTGACGACGTTTTACTCCTGCCTTTACCGGGCGTTGACGTTTCCTTTAAAGATGCATGAGACAGAAGCGGATGGCACGGAGGTTCATTATAGCCCCTATAGCGGACGAAAGGAGTTCGGGAAACTTTTTACCGCGCACGGATTTTGGGACACATACCGCACCACGTATCCACTTTATGCCTTATTGTATCCGGATGATTACCGGCAGTTTCTGGAAGGTTGGATGAATGCCCGGAAAGAAGGCGGGTGGTTTCCCCGTTGGCCGGCACCCGGATTCCGTGTGTGCATGCAGAGCACGCATATCGACGCAATTTTTGCCGATGCCATGGTCAAGGGCGTCCAGGGCATTGATTGGGAGGAGGCGTATGAAGCTCTTCGCCAGAATGCATTTACGGATCCAGGATCAGAGGATTTCGGTTATGGCAGGCCCGGGTTGAATGAATATATTGAGAACGGGTATATGCCCGCTGACAAGTATAAATATTCTGTTTCGGCTACCCTTGATAACGCCTATTGTGATTTTTGCCTTTCCGTAATCGCTGACCGGGTCGGCAGAGGGGATGAAGCTGAAATACTCCGGGAGCGTGCCCTCGCCTATCGTCACGTGTTCGATGTCGAAACGGGTTTCATGCGCGGCCGAAATAGTGATGGAAGTTGGTTGACTCCCTTTGATCCCTTTGACTGGGGGGGGGCGTATATGGAAGGAGGAGCCTGGCAATCTTCCTGGACAGTGCCGCATGACCCGGAAGGCTTGGCTTCACTTCATGGCGGGCCGGAGGCCCTCGTGGACAAGTTGGAAGAGATGTTGTCCATAGAACCCCATTACAATGTGGGGGACTATGGTTTTGAGATTCACGAAATGACCGAAATGGCTGCCGGCGGCTTTGGACAATACGCCCACTCGAATCAGCCCTCTCACTTGGCTCTTTACCTTTTTGCTACCGCTGGCCGACCGGATTTAACGGAGTATTGGGTACACAATATCCTTAGGCGGTATTACCATTCCGGCCCCGACGGATTTCCCGGGGATGAAGATAACGGAGAGATGGGCGCTTGGTATGTGCTGAGTGCGCTTGGGCTCTTTCCGGTTTGCCCGGGTAAGGCGGAGTATGTCACGCTCAAGCCGCTTTACAGGCGGTCGGTCCTCGTATTGGGAAATGGCAAAAACCTAACCATTCGCTCGGATGACCATGAGGATACGGCATCCGAAGAGGAGGCACCGCTTGTGGTGAGTCACAACCAGATCCTGGCAGGCGGATTTCTGCGAATTCCTTCCCGTATGCAGTCACCGAAAACCGAGGACGTAGGCGTGGCCTCAGGACGGGTAGAATGACCTGTCAGTTCGAGGTAACGTGTTTCTCCTGCTGTTGACGGTCGCTTCGCGTTTGTCCGTCGCCGTTCTCAAGATACTTCTGGTCTTGTTGTGTTCGGTGCGTTGATTACGCAAACCGTTGTTCTCGGCTGCAATAGAGTGACCCCAACGGGCCCAGTTGCCTCTTGTCGCGGAGTCTGTAAGCCAGCTTCTTAATGCGGACGCGAGTGTCAGGTGAATTGAAAAATTTTTCAAAGGATTTCTTCTCTTCTTTCGTCAATGTGTCATGTTCGAATCCGCTCCGTCGATTTTGCCGCCCACTTGCTATTTATGAAAAAAAACCCTTTCGAAGCTGTCCCACTCCCTCGTCCATTTAGGTTTCGGAACGCTCGCGGCTGGTTCCCTTCCTTATCATTCCACTGGGCACTTAGAATGCTGGCTCTTGTGTGCCTCACCGCCACACCGGTAGTGGGATTGGAGAACGCAAACGACGATCTCCCAAGCAGGGCCGAGGCTCTCATTCTGAAGAATCCGGACGACCTGTCGGAAACCCGAAGATACGTCTCAGCGTTAACTCAAATCCACTTTGAGGTGTTGGGAGTTATGTTTTCCAGCCAATCGCCCATGATTGATAAATACATGGCCGTTGGCCAGCGGAACGTGCCGGTCCTTGTCGAATTTATTGGCTCCGATGCCCCGCATCCCTTCTTTATCCAGATAGCGATTGAGCGGTTGGCCACGGTGGATGATAAGGAAGCCATCCTTCGGGGCTTCCGAGAGCATGTCGGGCTGATCGATTTGATTATAAAATTTGGATGGGAAAAGGAGGCGCGGGAGACCTTGCTCCAACACCTGCGTGAAACTGAATACAGCACCTTATCCCAAGTGGTGCAAGGAGTGGCGAATCTCGAGGATCCGACTACGTATTCCGTGCTAAAAGCCTACCTCGAGCGTTGTGCCAACCCCGGAGAAACCTATCGCATCATTCGAGATCTACCTGGAATCGAGGTCGGACCATCTCTAAAAGTTGTGTGGGAGCGTCTTAAGGACGATGCCAATGGGCGGAGGGGGCGACAGTATTTTGCTCCGATCCTTGCGGAAGATGGTCACCTTGGGGCTTTAACCTATCTCTTCGTTCTGCTCCGTGACAAAGCAGTCGGTGCTCCCGAAGTCGAAGGCGTTACCCCCGGATTTGCCCCTGCCGCGATAAAAGCGAGAATTCTCCGAATCACGGACGCCCCATTTGAATATGAGGTCGAAGAACTCGCCGCCTGGTTCGACCAAAACAGTGAGCGAATTCATTTCGATGCGAAGGCCTCGCGCTGGATCACCCTCGAAGAGCGTAAACATCGAACCTGGACGGATCTTGACGGAAGGGAGGTTCTGGCGACGATGCTGAAAGGAAGCGAGAGCGACGTGACCATCGAACGGGAAGCCGGACGCGTTTTTCTCCTTTCGCTTGATCGCGTGTCCGCCGAAGACCGTGAATACGTCAGACGGCAAAACCTCGCTCCCACGGACGACTAGATGCAACGAACCAGCGCCAGAATCCTGACAACCGCAGCGTTTGTCGCCGGTATCCTACAGTCCGTTTTCCTTGGCAATCTTTCGGCGGAGCCTGCGGTGCGGATCGCTGTGGTTGATCGCGCCGGACAATCTGATGCAGCCGCTCTTCTGACAGCCCATCTGACCGCCGAAGAAAGTTTGGTTCTGTTGGAGCGGGAGGCGTTTGATGCCCTCTTGAGGGAACAGGAACTGGCCGGTTTTGGACTCGCGGATGGTAGTGTGCGGACGGGGCAATTATTGAAGGCGGAGGCGATTTTGCTGTTGGAGAGCCGCGAGGTCGGCGAACACGCGGTGCTCGAAAGCAGCTTAATCCATGTGAATCTGGGGTTGCGCCTGAGAACGACCTTTGCCCGCCTTCCCTTGGAAGATTCGCAAGAATGGGCTGCCGACCTGGCTGCGGGTATTTTCGCGGCCATTCCGCGATTGCAAGCGGATGAAACCGACGCGATTCCAATCTCCCTTCTCGGTTTGCGCTCTCCAATTGGAGACGCTGCCGACCGACGTGAGGAGGTGAACGCCAACATTTTGCTGCGCCACCACCTCTCCCGTCACCCGAATATCTTTGTCCTGGAACGGTGGGGGCTCGATCTTCCGGCCGCGGAACGACGATTCGTCGTCGGCGAAGCCCACCCGCAATTCACCTTGCCGACCACGAGGCTCCAGGGAGAAATTCGGATCTCCGGCGAAGAGGTGCAGGTTACTATCGACCTCACCACGGCTCGTTCCGGCGGTCAGCGTCAATTGGCCTTCAAGGGCTCGGTTGCGAACTTGTCCCAATTGATCGAGGATGTTGCCCGGGAAGTGATCGTGCACTTGGATAAAACTCCCTCCCTGGTTCCCTGGAGCCAAACGGACGAAGCTGGACGTTTCGCCCGCGAAGCCCGATCAGCCAGCGATGCGGGAATGTGGCCCGAGGCTCTTGAAGCCGCCCTCGCCGCTCGGGCTCTCGGAACCAAAACCCTTGAGGATGCCTTACTTTTGCTCGACCTGTATTTTCGCCGGGCCTTTCCCGTTTTTCCGCGTTCGTCCGATATGATCACGGACTACGCCTCCCGGGAAATAGATCCCGCTCAAGTCCGGTTTCCCACAATGCTGGATACACTCGAACATCTTGAGTTTGAGTTGCTCAATCACCCGGATATCACTCCCGCTCAGCAGGGGGAAGCGGCCGCCCGAACTCTCTTGACCGCCGGCCGCATGCTGCGCTTTGCGCTGGAGAGCGACTACACGGGCGAAGTCGATCGCCGGGAAGACATTCGTCGAAGAGCGGTTTTCCTTTTTCGCAAAATGGAGGAGCTCGACCAACCGGTGCGACTGCTGGAAAACACCGCAAGCGTGTACGCACCGTATTGGTTTCATGACGACAAAGACGTCCTCGCCCTCTACGAAGCCCTCCTTCGGAGAAACGTTCACGGTCGCCCTTACACAATCAAATCAGTTCGCCGGGCATTGATGTATCACCGGGACAGCGCAATCAATATGCGTTATATCTCAAAAGATTACCGGGCACCGTGGTTACGTCCTCGGCCCGGTGAAGAGAGAGCGCCGGAGGCAGAGCGGAGATGGACGGATTTCATCACCCGGATGGCGAACTCAACGGATTTCCGGGAGGCCTTTGACGGCCATCTTCTCCGCTATTTCACCGCCGTCGTTGATCCGGAGGAGAGAACAGCGGAGCTCATTCGGATGAAGGCATTCCTTCGCGAGAATTGGGAGCGCCTTTTCACGGACACCACCACCATCGCACAAGTGGAAACCTTCTTGAACGGAGAAGCGTTTGGAGAACTCCCGGAAGCGTTTCGCTATGACTTGATGATGCATTACGCCGAAACGGCTCCGGTCATTTCCTATGGCATGTTCGCTGGTGGATTCAAGTGGCCGCACGGTTTTCAGAAAGAGGAGCACGCGGCGAATCTTTTGGACGCGATGGAGGCGTTCCTCGTTCGATTGAGCGAAGGATCGCGAGAACCGCCGAGGGCGAGAGACGTCCACGACTTTTCTCATCGCTTGCTGGAACAATTCCCCGAGCTCGCTTCGCGGGACGACATCGAGCCCCTTCGGGTGAATCTATCCTGGGGGGGCTCCGGGTATGTGAGCGAACGCTCCTGGTTTCGCGACTTGATCTACCGGGAAGGCCGGTTGTGGACATTGGAACAGGATGACCATTTCACCTATATCGTTGCCTCGCGTGATTGGATTAACAAAACCGATTCCGCGATCCGTATCCGAATTCCCTCAACAGGGAACCCCCCTTTCGGAAGACGACCAAGTTTGGATGTGGATGCTGAAGGAATCGCTGTCGCGGGAAAAGGCTGGGTCGCCTGGTACGCATTCGCCACGCGGGAATGGCAACATTTCGAAGTCCCGGAGTCCGAGGAACCTCTCGTGAGATTGATTGGAGGTGAATTGTATTACGCGTTTCCATCATGTCCCGGGAGCATGGTCTGGTCGCCAGACCCGAGCGGCATTCTCCGGATCGACCGATCGAGCGGCGAAAGGTTCGTTCTCGCCAGCAGCCGGCGGCGACCCGCCCGAAACGTGTTGGACGACAGAACACCTTACAAGGTGATCGGTTTGTTCGCGGACAACGATGGCCGGTTGCATGCCTCCATTAGCTCATCAGATAGAATGAAAGCAGCGATCTACCGCGTAGACGAAGCCACGGGGTGGAAGAAAGTCCATACCTTTCCCGGGGAAGAAGTCATCGCCGCTTTCCCAGTCTCATCGGAGAACGAAGTTGTCTTTCAACCGGCGCATGGCCGCTGGCATCATGCCTTTACGTGGAACTTTTCTGACCCACCCCGCGCAATCATCCCTGAAAGGGGACCGCGACGCATTGTCGAAGGTGCGACCGCAAGCAGTTTCCGGGAACGCCGCCTCGCGACCAGGGATGGCGAAGAGTTCTGGTTACTCGTGGAAAAACACGGGGACCGGACCTGTGATCTTTGGCTTTACCATTACGCGGACGCGAACGCCCAGCCAATTGGAATTCCCCTCCGTTTCGGAAGTCACGAACGCGCAAACGCTGCCTGGAACGCCAGGCTTATCGCCGCGGAGACCGGTCTCGTGATCGACGGTGTCCGCGGCTCAAGGTGGCTGCTGCCATTCGAGAAAATTGAGGAATGGTTGAATTCCGAAAAACAATAGGCTCCCGTGCAGTATCCCCGCAGGACGGTTCTGGCAAAGGGGCCGGGGGCTTCCCGGCCAGAGAAACGTCCAACCTCTCCTGGCAATCCGCGTTGAAAAAGCTCCACTTTTTTCGTCATTCGCCCCAAGCATTTCCCCCGCCACGCCGTCCTATCTAAGAAACCCAAGCAATGGAAGTAGAGCATGCCAAACAGGAATCGCCACAGCTTGTGCGAGCAACCGACGATCGGGAGGAGTCGTTTGAAGCGCTTTTTCGGGAGCATTACGACCTTATCTTCAACCTTTCCTATCGGCTTTGCAGCAACGCTCACGACGCCGAAGACCTCGCCCAGGAGAGCTTCGTGAAGGCCGCCCGCTCCATCGGCAACTTCCGGGGCGATGCCTCGTTCAAAAGCTGGATTTACCGGATCACCCTCAATACGGCCTGGGATTTCAAACGAAAGAAAAAACGGAAGGATGACCTCCACCGGCAATACGTGGAAGAAAAAGAGATCATAAACTGCGGCTCCGGCCACTCCCACTCCGACATTATTATCGCCGCCCTCGATCTGCTTTCAACCCGCCAGCGCAAGGCAATTGTTCTGACCTACTTCGAGGGCTTCAACCACGCCGAGGCCGCCGCCATCATCGGCTGCGCCGAAACCACGGTCTCCTGGCACGTTTTCGCCGCCAAAAAGAAACTGAAACCGTATCTGATTCAAAACGGATTATCCTCATAAGCCATGAACGACTCAGAATTAAAAAAGATCCTGAACCTTCTGGAAACACCCGAGCCGCGGCCGGAATTCCGCCAGAAGGCACTTCGTGCGGCCATGAAGGCCTTGGGGGAGGATCCCGCAACGGATGAGTCCACTCCGCCGGCTTCGCCCGCCCCAGTGGTTCCGTTTGCGCCATGGCGGATGGTCATCTTGGGTGCCGCCGCTTGTTTCGTCCTGATAGCGGTGGTCATTTTCCTGCCGCAAAACCCAGACGAGTCCCTCTCGTCACCTATTGCAGCGGCTTCCTCCTTGGAATATGCGGATTGGGACGAGCATCGGGTTTTTGACGAGATCGAACGACTTTTCCCAGGGCAGCTGGCTTATCTAGTCATTGAAAACGGGGAAAGCCACTTGCAGATCGATGAGGAGATCCGCGCCGGCGCCGAGCGTGGCGAGCCCTTGGTGCTGCGACTTCGGTCCGGGGGGAAGGAATTACAGCTGACCAGCTTCAGTGGACAACAGATCGAGTTTTTTTTCCACGACCGGCATTTTACAATCGAACTTCTTCTCAGCGGACGCGATGAAGTCATTCTCGTCGCCGACGACTTCATTTGGACCTCCTCGCAGCCATTTCCGCTGCAAGGCGTCCAGGCGAGCGCGGGACTGCTCCGAGAGTCATGAATGCGGGAAATCCATTCGGGGTCTTCTTCCTTTCCCGTCTCCTGGCGCTTGTTTTCGTTCTGCCCGCGGTCCTGGTTTGCTCGGGGGCGGATGGTTCCGTCCGGCACGTTTTCGGCGGCCAAGATGTCGAGCTTCATTACGAATTCCTCTCCCCGTTCGACGGGGCGATTCAAGTTGAAGCCGATCTCTACGCGGTGACCGAAAAATTGGTCGCTCCCATGACCGGAAACATGGCACTCGAGGCGGAGGAAGCGCCGGGGCACGGCCGGCCGCAGACCGGCACCCGAATCGCGGTGCCCATTCCCGAAGTGGAGAAGGTTGCCCACCTGCTCCTGCTTCCCCGGGCTCGGCTCCACGAATCCGAGGCGTGGACCGCACTTTCGATCGTCCGTTTCCAAGTCTATCCGCGCGACCTGCTCGACCCGCTCCGGGAACTGACCCGTGATGAACCGTTGTTCGTCGCCAGCGAAAGCAAACGACTCCTCTCATGGCTGCAACATCAGGGTATCGGATTTCAACGTGCGACAAGAAGCCCGGACGGGCAATTGATCGACAAAGGATTGATACTCCTGGAAACGTCCAATAACGAAACGTTTGATTTCGTATCCACCCCTCAACCGGAGCAAGTATTTATCATCTTCTTTGAGCAATTCAGCGGAATGCCTCGCACGAACATTCGTCCGGAAGGGGCGGGGACGATTATGGAAGTTAAGCTGCCCATTTTGGAAAAACTCTACGAAGATCCGTCCGCGCAAGAAACCTTCATCGAAATTATCGAAAGAGCTCGAAACCACCTTCACACGGCCAATCCACATTTGTAACGCAGCCACACCGACACCATTGCCATGAAACACCACATCTCCAAGCTCCTGCTTTTTTCACTCCTGTTTGCCGGGAGTCTCATCGATCTTGCTGCCGAATCGACCTCCGAGCGGCCTCTGCTCAGCGCCGCCGTGCTCGATTTCCAAGCGAGCGATCCCCAAAACCGCGATGCCGGCTCCGAAATCGCCATCATGCTCGGCACCCTGCTCGCCGGCGAGGAGGGACTCCTTATGGTTGAACGCGAAGAACTGGATAAACTCCTCAGCGAACAGGAGTTGGGCCTCTCCGGTATGATCAACGCCGGTCAGGCCGCGCAGGTCGGCCGCCTGACCGGTGCCAAGGTTCTGATCACGGGACGCGCTTTTTTCAGTGGTGACAACTTTATCGCCGTGGCCCGCATTATGGGAACGGAAACCAGCCGCGTGTTTGGAGAAATGGTGACGGTCGCCGGTGATGACCGGGTCTCCGCCGCGGCTTTCCAACTGGCCGAAAAAGTGGCCTCTACACTCCGCGAAAAAGGCGATCAATTGGTGGCGCCGACCCTGAAACCGGAAGAACGGATCGTCCGCTTGCGTGAGCTTGTGGAAGGCAAAAAATTGCCGACGGTTTCCATTCGCATCCCTGAAGAACATATTGGCCGCCTCATCCTCGACCCCGCCGCTGAAACCGAGATCGGGAACATTCTCGGGCAACTCGGCTTCGAACTGCTCGATGCCGACGACTCCGGTGCCCGCCCGGATGTGTTGATCCGCGGGGAGGCCTTCAGTGAACTCGGCATGCGCCGGGGAAATCTGGTTTCCTGCCGCGCCCGGGTGGAGCTGAAGGTGACAGAAAGGGGCACCGGCCGCGTCCTTTTATTTGACCGGCAAACGGAAACCGGAATCGATCTATCCGAAAGCATCGCCGCCAAAAACGCGCTGCAAGACGGCGCCGCTCGTCTCACCGACCGCCTCGTCCCGGCACTGGTGAACGCCTTCAATTGACAGGTGCCCCTTCAAAATTCCTCCGCCGAAAGGTAACACAAGCGACCTTGTTCCTCCCCGAACCGGTGTTTTCATGGCGGAACCCTCGCCGGCACGAATGAGCGAGCCGAAAGCGTCTCATCTTCTGGTCGAGTGCTTGGAAAATGAGGGTGTTGGATATATCTTTGGGGTTCCAGGGGAGGAGAATTTGGACTATATCCGACTCCCTGTCACGGTCCAAAACCATTCGGCTCATCCTCCCCCGGCATGAGCAGGGGCTGCAACGTTACCCGCTTTCAAATCATCGACTTGGTGGCGATGATGATTGACGTTCTCTGCAAGCTGACCACAAAGACAACCTCTTGATTCCTGAAAGAGAAACCCTGTCTGTATCCATTGAGCGGGACGGATCCACCGGCTTTCCCCTCCTCTCGCAGAGCGGGGCTGTTCTGGATCTGGTCCTCGCCTATCTGGCGCTCCCGTACTCGATCTCCGAGTACGGATGCGGGAAGCGCGCCAGTATGATCATCGATCATTTGCTCGGTCTGGAGATTCCTCCCTACGCGATTTGGCGGGGTCTGGCCATGGAGAGAAACATGTCGCCGGAAGCGTTGGCCGAAGGGGACTGGCGAAAGCGGGAGCATGCCATCGTTGTGCCCAACTTCCTCTGCGAGAAGGCGGATCTGAGCGATCCGGTCCTCCGCCGGCTATTCACCGACAGCTGCCGGGGGCTGGAGATCGAAGGGGATCGGATTCGAGCGGGTTCATTTGTCCTGCACCACGCGCCCCGCGTCCAGTTCGCCGTGGCGCGGAGCCATGTCTATCCCGTCCTTCGCTTCTGGGATGAAGAGACTGGCCAGGTCGTCGACCGGGTCATTGATCCGACACTGGAAACCGATCGCCTCTTTCCTCCCCTGGAGATGCGGGAATTGTTGAACGCTCCCGAATGCCTTCTTTTTGAGGCCCCCCTTCTCGGACACCTCGTGCTCGATGAACGCTATCTGACCGCGACCCAACGAAGAGAGATCGAAGCGCTGCTCGGGGAGGAATGCACTCTGAACGAGGTGGATCTCGAAGGTCTTCCCGTGGATGAGCATGCGGCGATCGTTCGGGCGCTCTGTGGCGCTGAACGTGGAAGTATCGGCGATCCGGCAACCTGGACCTATGCCAACAATATCCTGGGTGGCGACGAGGAGCACGATCGGATGCAACGGATGTATACT